>CESW01059036.1_pt1 | contig 19894 bp, 19 predicted proteins | sample 531171 | NCBI WGS metagenome assembly CESW01 (sample SAMEA2621859, study PRJEB7988) | marine metagenome | biome: marine biome (ENVO:00000447); feature: surface water layer (ENVO:00002042); material: "saline water (ENVO:00002010), including plankton (ENVO:xxxxxxxx)" | depth 5 m
TTATCATAGATGTAGAAGTTAGATGGACTACCAGTGTTACTACCACCAGCAATACCTTGTACCGGAGAATCATCGGACACATCAGATACATTACCACCAGATTTGGGTAATGACAATAACCTCCAACCCGCATCGCCAGTGATAGTTGCATCAACTGTTGATATTGTAAAACTTGTTTGTGGACTATAAGTAGTACTATTATTGCCAGTCCAATTAGAGTTATCACCTATTAATGCTAATAAAGAAGATGGGTTTGCAGATGTAGAGCCACTATACCAAGCATTATCATAATCACTTGAAGCGCTTGGCCCAACAGCCAATGCTGTAATACCGTTGACTAAGCCCTGTGGCAAAGCAGAAGTTTTAGCACTGGTCGCATCTGATTGCCACGCATTTGTTTCTAAATTAACAGCAAAAATAAAGCTGGGTGATGCCCCTGACCCCTGGAATGCAAGTAATTGATCACCAGCCAATGCAAGTGAAAACGACCCAGTCCCTACATCAGCATCACTAACATTTCTGAAATTAGCTGCGTTGGTAATATAACTGATTACTGTTCCTGCATTCAGAGCAGACGGAGCTGTGTATTTTGTTGCTCCCTCATTTACTCGAAACGTATTATCTGACTTCCATCCAGAATCTGTGAATATAATTTCTGTACCACTTTCAATATCTACCAAAAATATAAAATGAAAATCATCTGGATTGTCAGCACCAATACCAATAATAGCCATTTCACCCGGTGATAAGGTCGTTTGTCCCAATAAGAAGGGTGATGTAAATATTAGAGTGAAGGAAAGCAGTAATGGTTTCATAATAATATACCTGCTAAGAATAGCAAAATGTATAAAAAACAATTATAAATATCTTTATCAGATAGATCAAATAAGTCGGTGTTTCCTCAACTTATTCATAAAAATCTAAATTTAAGAGTCATAAATATTTCTTCGTGATTTGAAATGAGCCAATAAAACCCAATAACTTGATAGTGGCACGGCGCGTCATCATAACCCAATCAAAATAATTACTCTTCCAGATTTTCTTCTTGGTTTTTTTTGCCCTTAAGCTTCTTGTATGCGTAAACCCCTCCTGCCGCAGCTAACAGACCCAAGCCTCCGTCTATCGGAGCCTGTGGCGGATTACTAGGTAATGATGGCTGACTCATCACCACTTCCATTGCTGTTATCATTATATTTAATTGGTATTGAAAGGGCTTACAACTAAGGTTGTAATAAAAAAAGTGATAATTTTTCAAAACCTAATTATTTGGTTTTTTTAAAAGTGAATTTGAAAAAATTATAGCCACCAAAGCCATGGAAGCGACTGGGACTAAATAAACTGTTATCAAATCAGATCCAATCCAAAAATCCACATCTAATACTAAACCATACACTAAGAATAAACTAGAAAATAACCAGCCAAATAAATGAATGTAAATAAGATATTTCAACGTATAAATATCCTGGTTTATATACCATAGTCCGCTAATCCCTAGCAAAAAAAAACTATTAAATGTTGGCGCATAGGTATATTCATATATCTTTTGTGAATTCTGTACTGCCTGTTCAGATACCATAAGTATGATAGTAGTTGCTGATTTTTTTAGTGCCGCAATTTCTATTTCTAATATCAAGGGATCAAGCAAAGCAAACAATATATCAACAAAATAAACTCTTAATGGTCGAATCATTAAGAAATAAATAAGAGTAAAAGATATAATACCTAACCATCTTTTAAAGAGTGATTTGCCTGATAAATCATCTATAAATGAAAATTGGCTCATAGTGAGCCCTTAGCTGTATCTACTGGAGCAAGACTTTCAAGACCTTCTGAAATCCGCACCCATAACATCCACAAGAAAAATATGATGACATAAAATATAACGGTGGTAGAGTAGTCATGCGTAAAATCAAAGAATTGAGGAGCTAATTCTTGCATCAGAATCAACATACTTATTCTAAGAATATTAACGATATAAATTACCGCTATACCAAATATTGAAAACAGAAGTCGAGACTTATTCTGACCAGGGAAAGACCATATAAAACCTAAAAATAATCCAATTGCTGAGATACCAGTACATCCATCGACCATTAATATTCCACTATTTCCAACAATACCAACCACTCTTTCTTGTATCCAAACCTCAAATCCTAATACATTAACCATAAGTGCTGACCCATCAATAACCCTCAAAGCAACCCAATGATCTAATCTTCCATTAGGTAATAACCAAAGTTCATAAAACCCGTACCATAAAATAAATAAGCTTACTGCTTTTAAAGCAAACTTACCTATTGGTAATTCGATAATATTCTTTTTTAACATATTTAGAATTAATGCATTTTTGTATTTCCGAGATACTCTATTTAATTAGAGTAATCTTCTTTGTGTCAATAAAATATCTTGCCAGCATCCTCTCTATATTGCGAAATACTAGTAGCTATTAACTATTTCGTAATTAATTTGAAAGCCTTCAAATCAATACCACCTTCTACAATTCTAAAACGAATTCTATTCTCACCTTTTGGTAGATATAAATTTTCGACTTTATAATTTACCCATTCTTTAGATTCATTTAGCTCTAGTTTTGTAATTCCAATTTTTTCATTAATCTCGATACTCATTATTCCTTTATTACCAGAAGCCATAAATACTAAGTCAAAAATAGTGTCAATATCTACAAAAACTGTATACTGCAACCACTCACCTACTTCAGTCCAGCTTACATGGTATTGCCCTTCGGGGCCCCCTATATCTACTCCGTCATTTCGATATCTTCTTCCTTCGTTCCACACCTTCCATTGCCCCTGCTCATCGTGTATGTCTTGGGACGACCGATCTTCATAAGCATAACCATCTCTACCCAAATCATAATCCACAAAAGATATCCATTCATCTACACCATGATGTCGATAAGCTTTAGTAGCCATTGAATCTGCGTTGTGAAGTAAGGCATAAATCACATCGGATGCAACGGTTGTATTTTCATGGCGATGGGCTTTAGAATACTCCATAACAGCCAAAAAAGTCTGCTCAGGGGACAAGGATAGACCCTTTTCCCATGTATCCAACAGTTCTTTATAAGATTGAGGGGTAGTCACTTTAAAAACGTTATTGGTCCTGCTTTTCTTTACCGGCCACCAAGACCACCCAATATTATTGGATTCAAATAAGTGTATCGCATCCGCAAACCATTGGTTAGAATTTTCACCAGATTCACTCATCCACAATGGCCGGTTATACAGCTCGCGCATATCAACAGCCCACTGGATTGATTCTTGATCATTTTTGTTCCAGTATTTATGAAAAGTAATCACTGTGTTATAGTCATAGCTACTAAGCGGATGGGTTTCAAAACTGTTATAATTATTACCCCAACAATTCCCCGAAAGGTAAATAATATTACTTTGGTCAATTTCTCGGATAGATTTAGTCAAACGAAGATGCAAATCCCAAAGTTCATCATTATTTTCTGTTCCGCAGCCATTTTCATTCCCTGAGTTCCCAAGCCTCCAATTAGGCTCATTAATTAAATCATAGCCCCCAAACCAAGGATTATCTTTGTAGCGCTCAGCTAATTTTATCCAAAGGGCTTCCAGTTTAACCTTATTCGCCTCATCTTCAAATAAACTTGGGAGCATTTCATCGTAGTCGTTGATATTTGAATTTTTACCTTGCCCTCCCGGTGCCCCATGCATATCAAATATTACATACATCTGATTAGCAGCAGCCCAGTTCATGAGTTCATCTAGCTTTTCAAAGCCAGCATTCACCCATGTGTTCTGCCCAGAAACAGGCTCATCTTGAATGGGGAGTGTAAACCATTTATAGTGCAGCGCAGGCCGTATAGCATTAAATCCCCAGGCTTTCATACTATCTATATCAGCCTTATTCATATGACTATCCAGCCAATCTTGATAAAATTCCACCGTTCGTTCCTTCCCCATCTCTTGTTCTAATTTCGTACGAAACTGAGTATGAGTTCCGATCCCAGCACCAGTAGTTTGCATCATATATCCCTCCTGTATCATCCAATTTCCTGTTCCGATACTTTTTATTAAAAATGGTCCCTGATCGTTCATAATCTCTTGCCCTTGCACACGCAAGCGACCCAACTCATTTTCTGCTACATTACCACATGCCTGACTCAGCAAGCAGGTTAAAATACACCCAAAACCCAAATAATTCTTCACTTTGTTACGGTAATTCATACTATTCTCCCTTAAGGTTAATACATATTATGCTTGTTGATCGATACTGATGTAACATTACCAAATACCCCTATAAAATCAATGAAATATGTCTGATACGTTCATTGCAACTAACCAGCTTCAACTAATTATAAAAAAACCTATCCGTAATTCACGAATAGGCTTATTAAATGTGGGCGATGAGGGACTCGAACCCCCGACCCCCTCGGTGTAAACGAGGTGCTCTAAACCAACTGAGCTAATCGCCCCATTTATTTCAGGACGTAAAATATAAGACCTTTCCCACTAGGGACAAAGATTTTTTTTACCTAGGATAAATATACCATGAATTCTCATACTCCTAATTTGTAACGCGTTTCAGGCTTCCCTATCTTTTAGAAAAATCAATCAATAATATTTTAATTTATGATTAGTTCTTCATTATTTTTGATGGCCGGAAATCCTCAAGATCCAAACGCTGGTATTATAAATTTGGTTTTTCTTGGTGCAATTTTTTTAGTGTTCTATTTCTTCATTATACGCCCACAAAGCAAAGCCCAAAAAGAAATAAAAGAAAAAGTAGAAAACATGAAAAAAGGCGATAAAATCGTCACTTCCTCAGGAATTATTGGCGTACTACACAAAATAGATGAGGATAGTGCACTAGTCGATGTGGGAAGTAATGTGAAAATACGTTTTCTTAAGACCGCCATAAGCGATGTAAATCCGAATAAATCAAAGTAAGCAGTCCTTCCTTTCGAACTAATTCGATTTAGGGTTAGTTATTTGAACTTAGATGAATCTTTTACAAGTCTAGTTACCATATTGTTATGCAAGAAATCTACTTTAATACCATAGCTGAAGCTATACGCGATATACGGGAAGGTAAGATGATCATAGTTGTCGACGATGAGGACCGAGAAAATGAGGGGGATTTCCTGATGGCTGGTGAGATGGTCAACACCGAAGCCATTAACTTTATGGTTACCCATGGCCGAGGATTAGTATGTGCACCTGTGAATAAGGAAATAGCAAGACGCTTTAAACTTAACCATATGGTAGTCGATGGCGCAGACCCAGACGAGGCTAATTTCACTATTTCGATTGACCATAAAAAATTAACTACTACTGGTATTTCTGCAGCAGATAGAGCCAATACTATTCGAGAGCTAACCAATTCTGATTCTAAAGCTACTGACTTTCGGCGACCAGGTCATATTTTCCCACTTCTTGGAGTTGAAGGTGGGGTTTTAAGAAGAGCAGGACATACCGAAGCCGCTTTGGATTTAGCTAAATTAGCGGGCTTAAAACCTGTTGGAATTATTTGCGAAATAATGCGAGAGAATGGGGAAATGGCACGAGTGCCTGAGTTAGCTAAAATGGCAAAAGATTATGGGTTGACATTCATTACAATAAAAGATTTGATCGCCTATCGAAATAAAACCGAAAGTTTGGTTCATGAGGTAATGCAAATGGAAATGCCTACGGTATACGGTGATTTTACACTTCATGCCTTTCAAGAATCCATGACTGGAGATATACATTTAGCACTAACCAAAGGTACTTGGGATGTGGGTGAACCTATACTAACCCGAGTTCATTCATCCGATCTAATTGGCGACATATTTGGTAGTCGGAATAAACAGTCCGGCGATGTACTTCACAGTGCTATGGCGCAGGTAGAGGAAGAGGGGCAGGGCGTTGTATTGTATATGAATCGAAATCAACGAGGATCTATTTTAATGAACCAATTACAAACGCTAAAAGAGATGCAAGAAGGGCCTTTAAAAGATTCAGAAGTAGAAATGAATAACAATCCAAAAAAAGGCGATACCCGCGATTATGGAATTGGTGCGCAGATTTTACAAGCTCTAGATGTTACAAAACTCCGTTTATTGACCAACAATCCAGTTAAGCGGATAGGTATTAAGAGTTTTGGATTAGAAATAGTAGAACAAGTCCCCATTCATTCTGAAAAAGCCTTATCTCAACGCTAAGAGTTAATTCTAGTAAAAATGCTTATCCAACAGTAGTACCCTTCCAATAGCAGGTTGTACTTCTTTGTCTAGTTAGTTTGCTCTTTAGCAGCACCTTCTTGCTCCATGATGTCTTGAGAGCCTGATGGTGGTTCCTCAGGTAATAGATAATTACCGAAAATGAGCAAGATTATAATTGAAATCGAAATTGCTATGTCAGCAACATTAAAAATATATGGAAAGACCGTCCAATCATTTATTCGGAGACTGAAATAAATAAAGTCCACTACGTGTCCATCTAATAATCCACCATAACCCTCGATATACCCCATAATCAAGCGATCTGTTATGTTGCCTAATGCCCCACCTAGAACCAAGCCCATAAAAAATAGATATCCTAAGCCAGAGTGTTTTAACGTCCAAAGCAGATATGCAAATATTCCAATAGTGGCCGTAATAGAAATCATACTAATCACATGGGTTGGAAGTATATCTATACCCATAGCCATACCTGAATTTTGGATATAGTAAAATTCTAACCAACCCTCAATGATTTCCCATCGATGTAATTCTGGTGACGTGCGTACCAACCATTTAGTGTACTGATCGAAAGCAATTACTACAACAGCAGGTGTTAAAAGCGTGAATAGTTTTATTTTCGTGTATTTTGACAAATCGTCTAAAGAGGTTTAATGGCGAGCCCAAAAAGGCTTAAAAAATAAGCTTAGAGCTTATCTAACGTCGTTTAAGCTTGGCATCAATACTCAATTGAGTGTGAGGTACCGCTTCTAAACGACCTTTGGCTATTTTTTTACCTGTAACTTTACAAACCCCATAAGTTTTGTTTTCTATACGCTTCATGGCGTCGTCCAAATATTTAATAAACTTACGTGTTCTGTTAAACAGCATATAGGTTTTCTCTCTTTCCTGGGCATCGGTACCAGCATCTGCCATATGGAAAGAATATGCAGATTCATCCGAACTGTTTTCCATATTATCCCTAAGCGTTTTCTGAAGAGCTTCAAATTCTTCTTCTGCAGCTTCTCGTTTTTTTAGAATTATCCCTCTAAAATACTCTAATTCTTCATCCGTATACGGAGAGATACGCGTTTCATTGTTGGTATCTTTTTTTGGCATGTTATTCGATTAATTAGGTTCTACGGATAGAGATGATACATTTTTCATCTCCTATTTCCCATGATTTTAAATAATCTGAAACCTTTAATTCTTCCAGCTCTAGGCTCTCTGATAGGGTTTCTTGTTGAATATATTCTGTCATATAATTTATAGCAGAAGTTAAACTTTCATTCGCTTGTACTCCGGTTACAATCCGATCAGTCACACTAAAGTTAGCTTCTTTTCGCATATTTTGCACTCTATTTACAAATTCTCGTGCTAAACCTTCTTTTTGAAGTTCTTCACTAAGTTCAGTATCAACTGCAACACTGAGGCCTGCTTCTGTTTCCACTTGCCAACCTTCTAATCCCGCACGAATAATATCAATTTCATTTTCTATTAAAACGATCTGGGTACCATCAACTAAACGAACTGTTATCCGACCTAGTCGTTCATATTCAGTAATCTGATCGGTACTAAATAACTGTACTTGGCTAGCTACTGCTTTCATATTAGGTCCTAATTTTTTTCCTAACAGCGGATAATTAGGTTTTGCTGATTTTTGGACAATCCCAGAGTCATCTTCAACAAATTGAATTTCTTTTACATTTACTTCTTCTAGAATGATGTGCTGCACTGATAATATCGCATCTCGTTCTAATTCATCTTTGATGGGTAGAATAATTCTTGCCAATGGTTGACGAACATTTAAATCAATTTGATTTCGAATACGTAATACAATTGCTGAAATAAGTCTAGCTCGTTCCATCTTATATTCTAAAGCAGGCAAAATTGCAGTTTCTTCTACTGTTGGGAAGAATGATAAGTGAACAGATTCTTCATACGCTGGCATGGTTTTAGTTAAACGCTGGTATAACCATTCACTAATAAATGGGGCGATAGGGCTCATTAACTGACTCATACTCAATAGACACTCATGCAGTGTTTGATAAGCAGCTGTTTTGTCCATTGTAGTTCCTGATTTCCAAAAACGACGTCTATTTCTGCGAACATACCAGTTGCTTAGTTCTTCTACAAAAGTCTCCATTTCTCGAGCTGCTCTTGTTGGTTCATACGCGTCTAAGTATTCTTCTACCTGTTTAATCGTAGTATTAAGTCGTGAAATAATCCATCGATCTATCTCTGATCTATCAGGCACAGGAATATGAGAAGTGTTGGCGTTATACCCATCAATATTTGCATAAATGGCAAAAAATGAGTAAGTATTCACTATTGTATTAAAGAATTTTCGCTGTGTTTCCTTCAGTCCATCCTCGCTAAATTTCAAGTTATCCCAAGGGGAAGAATTACTCATCATATACCAACGAGTTACATCGGCACCATAGGTTTTTAAAATTTCGAATGGATCAACTGTATTACCCTTAGACTTACTCATCTTCTCACCATTCTTATCGAGTACAAGACCATTTGATACCACATTTTTATAAGCAACCTGATCAAAAAGCATGGTTCCTAAAGCGTGTAAAGTATAAAACCAGCCACGGGTTTGATCTACACCCTCAGCTATAAAATCGGCAGGAAAACGATCTTTAAAATTTGCCTGTGTTTCCATTGGATAATGCCATTGTGCAAAAGGCATTGATCCAGAATCAAACCATACATCTAACAAATCAGGTACGCGTCGCATAGTCCCACCACCTGGTGCCGGCCAGGTTAGTTCATCAATATATGGGCGATGTAGATCAATTTTGGTATCCTCTGGTATTCCAGCCTTCATTTTTAGCTCAGACAAACTACCAATACATTCGAACACATCTGGATTTTTGTCGCTCTGCCATATAGGTAGAGGCGTACCCCAATACCTTTGCCTTGATATAGCCCAATCCACATTATTTTCTAACCATGTCCCAAATCTTCCAGTACCTGTACTACTTGGTTTCCAATTGATAGTTTTATTAAGGTCAACCATACGATCTTTTACAGCAGTTGTTTTGATGAACCAAGATTCAACAGGGTAACTCATCAATGGTGTACCTTTACGCCAGTCGAATGGGTAATTATGTTCATACGTCTCATGACGAAACATATGCCCTTTCTCTTTAATAGCTTTGACAATCCCTTTGTCGGCCTCTTTGAACCATTGTCCCTTAAATTCTGGAACCTGATCTGTGAAGCACCCATCTCGATCAATTGGGTTAAACAAAGGTATCTGTGCTTTAGCACAGGCATCATAATCGTCCGCACCATACGCTGGGGCAGTGTGTACTATGCCTGTGCCATTATCGATGGTTACGTAACTTGCTGGGATAATCTTCCAAGCCTGTTCAATATCATAGTCTTGTAGGGCGTAATCAAAAATTGGTAAATATTTATTGCCCAATAACTCTTTTCCTTTAAACTCTTCCATAATAATAACTTCTTCACCAAATACTCGCTCAACACAATCTTTAGCAACAATGTAATTATTGTGATCATGAGCTAGTTTAACATAATCTAGTTTAGGATTGATAGTTAAAGCCATATTTGAAATTGTTGTCCAAGGGGTAGTAGTCCATGCTAAGTAGTAAGTATTTTCCTCCTCTGGTTTCCGAAACATAACATAGATACTAGGATCTTGGGTATTTTTGTACCCTAAACTGACCTCATGAGAAGAAAGAACCGTACCATTACCTGGTGAATACCATTGTATTTTATATCCTTTATACAATAGTCCTTTTTTGTATAGTTCGCTGAGCGACCACCAAATAGACTCTATATAATCATTTTCAAAAGTGATATATGGATTTTCTTGATCTACCCAATAGCCCATTCGATCGGTTAATTGATCCCATAAATCTTTATACTTTAATACACTTGATTTGCATTCCGCATTGTATTTGGCAAGTCCATATTCCTCTACCTGAGATTTTCCTGTTAGGCCAAGGGCTTTTTCAACCTCTATTTCTACGGGTAACCCATGTGTATCCCAACCAGCTTTTCGTTCAACTTTATAACCTTTTAATGTTTTGTATCGACAAAATAAATCCTTAACAGTCCGCGCCATAACATGGTGGATACCTGGTTTACCATTGGCAGTAGGTGGACCCTCATAAAAATTAAACGGAATTCCTTCACTCCGACTGCTGATACTTTTTTTAAAAACTTGCTTTTCTTTCCATTCTTTTAAAATGTCCATTTCAGCAATTGGATAGTTTAGACTTTTTATTTCTTTAAAGGATGGTGACATATAGGATCTTCGGTTTCGTACTCCTAAAGAAGTAATAATATAAGCAATCTACGCCAAATGCTGAGATTTTATTGCTCTTTTCGTTCGTCTAAAAAGGATATTATCTTCTTTATCTGTTAGTAACAACCATCCTTATTCGTTCACTATTTTATTTAACTTTAATTCTAACACAGCTATGGAATTCCATCCCAACAGAAATATCACCAAAAAAAAACCTTATCGAATTTGTTTTGTTTGCTTAGGCAATATATGTCGAAGCCCAACAGCTGAAGGTATATTTCAACAAAAAGTTACGGAATGTGACCTTAATACCTTTTTCTATATTGATTCGGCAGGTACTAGTGCCTATCATGTTGGAGAGAAAGCTAACGCTATCTCCCGTAGAATAGCTGAATCTCACGGAGTATCTCTTCTTTCCCGAGCTCGTCAATTCAATTCCAAAGATTTTTACAAATTCGATCTTATTTTAGCCATGGATTCAAGTAATTATACTAATATTATGAAATTAAAGTCAGGTATAACGAATTCTCAAGTTGAACTGATGCGTAGTTTTGATCCAATTGGATCTAACGAAGATGTCCCAGATCCGTATTATGGTGGAATAAATGGTTTTGAAAATGTATTTACCATACTAATGCGCTCTAGTGAGGAACTTCTTAAACAGCTTTCACCTTACTTGGTCAACGAATAATTTTTGCAAACTTATTAGTAAATAAGTAATTTATCTGTGTTGTCTAGTATTTCATAAACGTCGAAAATTTTCATAATATATACTTACTTACTAATATATATGTCTACTTCCACCAGAGAAAAAATAATTCAATTAGGAGATGATTTATTGCGCAGGCAGGGCTTTAATGCCTTTAGTTATGCCGATATTTCTAAGCCATTGCAAATAAGAAATGCAGCTGTTCATTATCATTTTCCTTCGAAACAAGATCTAGCATTCGCAATTGCTCAGTGGCATAAGGATATATTTGACCGTTTTAGCCAAAAAATGGCCACTAAAGAACCCAAAGACAGGCTAAAAACATTTTTAAATTTTTATCATTCGATTCATCTTAGTGAAAAAGTAGATATAATTAGCGCTTTTGCAACGGATTGGTACTCTTTAGGGCCTAATATACAGACTGAAGTTCAAGAGTTTACTGAGTTGGTCATTGAGTGGCTAACTGAACTAATTCAAGAGGGTATGGACCTAGGGCAGTTCCGAGAAACCCAAAATACTCGAACCACTGCCCTCAGAATTTTAAGTTCCATATTTGCCTCAACTCAGTTGGTACGAATAACAAGCGATCAAGATTTTACACTTGTAAAAAATAGTATTTTAAAAGAATTATTAAACTAATTAGATATGAGTGCTTACCTCATCCCAGATTCTATAAGATCTGAGATCGAAACAGTATTATTTGCACCGATTGTAAAAGCTACTTTAATAAAGGGTGGGGATATTTCAGAGGCTTATAAAATTGAACTAGAAGATGGACAAGCCTTTTTTCTGAAGTTTCACAAAGAGGAACTTTATACCATGAATTCGATATTTACTCAAGAAGTAAAAGGATTGAATACATTGCGCTCTGCAGACACTTCTTTGGTAATACCTGAAGTCATTTCACATAATAATACCTATTTATTACTGGAATACCTTGAAGAAGAAACATGGGGTAATGATTTCCAATTTGGAGTGGATATTGCCAAGTTACATAAGAATAGCAACGAATTATTTGGTTTTTCTGAGGATAATTACATTGGATCTATCAACCAAACAAATCGCTATCATGCCGATTGGTTGGAGTTTTTTTTTAGAGAACGAATTGAGCCGTTAACTAAGCAGGCCGTAGATAAAGGGTTACTCAATAATAGGTATTGTAGTATTTTTGAGCGAGTATTTAATTATACCTATGTCATTTTTCCAGATGAACCACCCGCACTCTTACACGGAGATCTGTGGTCCGGTAATTATCTTTTTACTAAACAGGGACCTGCCGCTATTTATGATCCAGCCATATATTACGGGCATAGAGAAATGGACCTTGCTATGACTAGGTTATTTGGTGGATTCACCCCAGCTTTCTATGATGGGTATCAAACTGAGTATCCTTTGCAATCTGGCTGGAAAGAACGACAAAAACTATGTCAACTCTACCCTCTACTTGTACATGCTATATTATTTGGTGGAAACTATGTAAAGCAAGCCAAAGCTCTTCTGGACCGTTTCTTTTGATATTCACTCAAGAGCCTATTACTACTTTAGTAATAATTAACTTCAGCTTTATATCGATATCTGCCTTATCAAATGACTTTACATTTATTTTTATTAATTGCTGCGTCGTAATTATAAATATCCACCTGGGATACTAGGCGCAATGATTCATAAGCTAGTTCTAAATTTAATATTCATTTAAAAAATACCAATGAATGAAAAACAAAGTACCAAATGCTACTAAAATATATATCACCTAAGTCTAACCTGGTTAGTTCTACAATACAAATAATTGCATCACTTCTTTCATATTCTTTTCAATTCGATTATTCTCCAAATTTCCCAAACTACCAACAAGGCTGTGATTTAGATCTTTTGGCGGTATAAAGCTTCCATCATCCAGTTCTTTACCCACTTGAATATAGGCATCTCTAAAACTTAAGCCAGACATGACTAAGTCGTTAACTCGCTCAACAGAAAACAAAACATCGTACTGTGATCCATCTAGCAAATTTTGCACCGGCTTTATTTTGGGAATTGCGTAGATACACATATTCAGCATGGCTTTTACCTCATCGAATGCAGGGAAGATAAGATCTTTCAATAATTGAAAATCACGGTGGTAGCCTGAAGTTAAATTTCCAGTGAGATGTGCAATTGATACCGGGAGTGCCCTTATTACCGCACTTTTAGCCCTCATTAATTCAAACACATCCGGATTTTTTTTATGCGGCATAATACTACTACCGGTAGTCAATTCATCAGGCAGGGTGATAAAGCCAAAATTACCACTGTTATACAGGCAAATATCGGAAGACAATTTGTTGATGGTTTGGGCCAGCGCAGCCAATGCAAAACTAACACTCTGCTCTACTTTACCTCGCCCCATTTGCGCATATACAACATTCACATTCATTCCCTTAAACTCCAGCAATTCGGTGGTATAATCTCTATCTAGCGGAAAGGAAGAGCCATAACCAGCGGCAGAACCCAATGGATTTTGATTGGCTATGTTATAGCTCGCATAGAGGTGATGCGTATCATCTACTAAAGCTTCGGCATAGGCCCCAAACCATAATCCAAAGCTGGACGGCATTGCCGCCTGCGTATGAGTATAGCCAGGCAGTAGCACCTCTTTATACCTCTCACTCTGCGCTAAAAGAGCTTTAAACAGAGCCTTTATTTGCGCCGTCAGATTCACTATTTCGTCCCGAAAATACAGTTTTAAATCAACTAGAACTTGATCATTTCTTGACCTACCCGCGTGAATTTTCTTTCCCAACGACCCTAATTTCTCCGTTAACATAAATTCAATTTGAGAATGAATATCTTCTACCCCATCATTTATAACGAATTGACCTGTTTCGATATCTTCTTTCAATATTCGTTCTAATTCCGCTACTAAAGCGCCGCATTCCTGCTTAGATAATAGACCCACTTTTGCAAGCATCTTCACATGCGCGATACTTCCTTGCACATCGTAAGGAGCAAGACGTAAGTCCCATTCATTGTCTTTGCCAATGGTAAACGCTTCTATTTTATCATCGATAGGGAGACCTTTGTCCCATAATTTTTTAGCCATATTCGTATCTATTTATTTTGTCTTGATAATGTAATGGGTTCAATTCTCACCGTATGTTTTTTATCCAGGGTTCCAATGGGGAATTTCTAAGCCATTCAGTAATTGAGCATAGCCCATTAGACCGCCTAGAATTTCATGAATATAAATGAATTCATTCGGAGTATGTGAGCGATGGGTGTTACCAGGGCCTATTTTAACACTAGGAAACGGCATTTGGGCCTGATCCGACATTGTTTTTGAGGAAACTCTCGGCACGCCAAGCTCTTTTGCTTTCAGCACAACTGGATGATGATCCGCTATTCCAGAAGAATTTAAATGGAGCGATCTGGGCTCCACATGCCCATCTATATGTTCACGAATAATATTCACTATTTCAGTATTGGTGTAACAGTCATTAGGTCGGACGTCCACCACAAAACGGCAATTGTCAGGAACTACATTGTGCTGTGTTCCCGCTTCTATTTGCGTCACATTCATTCTGACTTTTCCGATCTGTTCAGAAACCTGTTCAAATTCATAGCTTCTAAACCATTCTATTGCATCCACCGCCTTATAAAGTGCATTAACTCCTTCCCCCCTAGCCGCATGTCCAGATTCGCCCAATATAGTTACATCCAATACAATTAATCCTCGTTCTGTGACAGCTAATTCCATAGAAGTAGGTTCGCCAACCACCGCTAGATCCACCACTCCCATTGCCTCCAAGGTGATTGGCACCCCATTTATCCCGGAATTTTCCTCTTCAGCAGAAGCTAAAAAAAGGAGATTAAACGATTGATCGCGTTCGTTAAGCCAATAAAATATATACAATAAACAGACCAGAGAAGCTCCCGCATCATTGCTACCCAATCCGAGTAATTTTCCATCCAATTCAACCGGTTCAAATGGATCTGTATCCCAATTAGATGTGACTCGAACCGTATCATGATGTGAATTGAGTAGAAGAACCGGCGCTCCATCTTCCCAATGTTTACCACGTGCCAATACATTATTCTGAATGCGTTCAACTTCAAATCCATGGAACTTCAGATTTTTTTCTATTATCAACGCTGATTCCTGTTCTTGTCCACTGTAAGATTTAGTGGTAATTAACTGTTTCAACAAATCCATTGTCTGCTCTGCAAGTGTCTTCCATTCGTCAATTGAGTGAGTATTTGAGTTCATAAGTGTGAGTTTTGGGTGCTCAAAAGCATTTGAGCAGTCACTAATAATTCCGGCCCTAGTCTAGTCGCAAATAAGTCCCCATGTGTTCAGTGTACAAATCTTTTGGATGAACAATACGAACGTGCCTGACTCCTGCCTTAACGGCTCTAAAACCTAGATCTAACTTTGGAATCATCCCTCCGCTCACCTGTCCATCTTTTTTGGCCAACATAAAATCTTGCGGGTTAAATACCTCACATAACTTCCCATCTATCATGACTCCTTCTAAATCAAAACATAAATTCAAATTGACCTGAAAAGAGCTATTTTCAGCCAACGCAATTGCAACATGCGCTGCGATGCTGTCGGCATTCGTGTTTAACAACTGTCCAGATCCATCAGAACTCAAAGGAGCCAATACCGGTATAATTCCTCTTTCTAGTAAGACTATTAGTTCCTCGGTATTGATCCATTCAATATCCCCTACCCATCCAAAATCTATAGGGTGCGGCGGCCTCTTCACCGAGCGAATAATCCCCATATCTGCGCCTGTCAACCCCAATGCCTTTTGCCCTCGTGATTCTAATTGAGCCACCATTTTTTTATTAATGAGCCCGCCATACATCATAATAGCAATATCCAACATAGCCGTGTCAGTAACTCTCCGCCCATCAACCATCTGGCTCTTAACTCCAAGTGCTTCTGCCATACTGGTCGCTTGCGTACCCCCTCCATGCACTAATATTACAGGCTGTTTTAGCCTAGCCAAACCATCTAATATACTGCATTGTTGTTGTTCATCTTCAGCTACTTTTCCTCCTATTTTGATTACAAAAATGGTATTTGTTAGCTGTTTAGTATGGAAATCTTTAGTATTCATAGGTTTTATCACTTGCTGCCCTTTTGTTCAAGGAGCATGGTAAGCACCGTTTGCATGGAGACTACACGGTTCGCCGCTTGCTGAATAACCAAACTATTTGGACTATCAATAATCTGATCACTCACAATCACATTTCTACGCACGGGTAGGCAATGCATAAAATAAGCTTGATTAGTTAGATCCATTTTACCCTGATTTATCATCCATGCAAAATCCTGATGTAACACCTGTCCGTAGTGATTATAACTGGACCAATTTTTGGCATAAATGAAATCTGCCCCCTCAAACGCTAAGAACTGGTTCGTCTCAACCCGCGCAGATCCAACAAATTTCGGGTCCAATTCATATCCCTCAGGATGGGTAATTATTAGATCTACTGGGGCTCTATTCATCCATTGGGCAAAGGAATTAGCCACGGCGTGGGGTAAAGCGCATGGGTGCGGTGCCCAACTTAGTACCACCTTAGGGCGCTCAGTTTTTTTGAACTCATCAATCGTGATTAAGTCGGCAAAAGCTTGCAAAGGGTGTCCAGTGGAAGACTCCATGTTAATAATAGGTACGCCAGCATATTTCATAAAGGAGGTCAGAACGGGTTCGGCATAATCCAGATCTCGATCTTCAAGCGATGCAAAGGCACGTATAGCTAAAAAGTCAACATAAGCTCCCATTGCGCCCGCTGCCTCTTTGATATGTTCTGCAGAGGCTCCATTCATAATGGTTCCATCGGAAAACTCCAGTTTCCAACTTTCTGAACCAACATCAAGGACAACTACATCCATCCCCAAATTTTGCGCCGCTCTTTGCGAACTTAGACGCGTGCGTAAACTGGGATTAAAAAATAATAGTCCTATACTTTTTCGGTTTCCTTCAGTATACCCCTTTTTGGGTTGAGCTTTAATAGATTGGGCCCTAGCCAAAGCTAGCTTTACAGACCCAATATCATTTACATCAAAAAAATGATTCATACGCTTAGTGTTGGATTACCTGTTTTAACCCGTCTAGAAAATAATCTATCTGAGCCTGTGTGATGTTTAGGGGTGGAAGTAGTCGAATAGTATTTGGATTCATAGAACTTCCTGTAAAAATAAATTGCTCATACAACATTTTTTTGCGCATATCGGTAACAGGCTCTGAAAACTCAAGGCCTATCATTAATCCCTTGCCTCGAATTTCTTGAATAGCCACATTAGTAGACAAGCGCTCTATGAGGTAGGCTCCCATTTCTTGTGCATGTTGCATTAAATTCTCCGATTCCAATACTTCTAACACAGCAAGGGAGGCCGCACAGGCCAAATGGTTACCTCCATAGGTGGTACCTAGCATACCTGGGATAGCCTCAATTTCTGGAGCTATCAATATGCCACCAACGGGAAAACCATTTCCCATACCTTTAGCCATCGTAATAACATCTGGACGGATGCCCGAATATTGATGAGCAAAAAAATAACCGGTGCGCCCAAAACCTGATTGCACTTCATCCAGTATCAATTGAGTTCCTGTGTTTGTACATTCTTTTCGTAAAAACCGTAAAAAATCATCCGAAGATTCGACAATACCACCCACACCTTGTATCCCTTCGATGATTACACAACATACCTGCTTTGTGGCTAGATGCGCAGCTACCTCCTCACGGTTTCCTAATTCACAACGAATAATTTCAGCTCTTTCGTTGACAGGGAAAACCAATTTTGGGTTATCTGTTGCCGCTACTGCCAAAGAGGTACGCCCATGAAAAGCTTTACTAAAGGTTAAAATTTTGCTACGCCTATTAACGGATGAGGCTACTTTAAACGCATTTTCAACAGCCTCAGCTCCAGAATTACACAAGAACAACTGGAAATCATGATAGCAGCACATTTCCCCTAGTTTTTGATCCAATTCATGTTGTATGGATATGGGTACTGAATTGGAATAAAAAGAAATCCGATCCATTTGGTCTTTTATTCGTTTTATATAATGAGGATGTCTGTGACCAATGGAGATGACTGCGTGGCCCCCATAAAAATCGAGGTATTGCTGACCATTAGCATCCATCACCCAAGCCCCCTCGGCGCTTATTGGTTCAACATCAAATACCGAATAAACTGGAAATATACTCATAAGAAACTGGTTAAAATATACTGGGTTTAAGTGTAAGCCCCATTCGTTGGTCCCATCCCATCATAATATTCATGTTTTGAACAGCTTGACCCGAAGCTCCTTTTAACAAATTATCAATAGCTACCGTGACTAATACCTGATTTTCCACTTTTTCAAGGTGAATAAGGGCTTTATTGGTATTAATAACTTGTTTTACGCTTATAGATTCTTCAGATAGGTGTATAAAAGGTGCCTCCGAATAATATGCATGAAACCACTTTTTAATTTCCTGTTCTGGTGCATCTATTTTTTGATAACAAACAGCCAATATACCACGAGTAAAGGCTCCCCTCATAGGGATAAAATGTATTTTCGGAACCTTTGATTGTAGGCTGGATATACTAGCCCTGATCTCACCTAAATGCTGGTGAGTGAATGCTTTGTATACCGAAGCATTATTGGAACGCCAAGAGTAATGGGTAGTAGAACTAAGATGAGCACCTGCACCAGTACTTCCAGTTATAGCGCTGACATGGACTTCTTCGTGCAGTTTCTCCTGATTTGCCAAGGGTAATAAAGCCAACTGAATTGCTGTAGCAAAACAGCCTGGATTTGCTACAAAATGAGCTTTTCGAATAATACTGGGTTGAAGTTCAGCTAGACCATATATAAATTTCTTTCCGCAACACAGATGTCGTTCACTATACTTTTCTTGGGTCAGTTCCCACCGCGCATCTCCGCTTAAATCAATGACCTTAGCTCGGGTTGGTATCCAGCCTAGCTCGAACACCTCTTGAGTTTTTCCATGACCTGAACACAAGAATACTACTTTACAGGTATCTGGTAATTTCTGAACAAATTTACCGGAAAGCTCACCAATTAAATCGGGATGAGCCTTACATAAATGTTGCCCAGCATGACTTTTGCTTTGAACAAATAATGAATCTACATTGGGATGAGTAGATAACAATCGAATCAATTCACCTGCGGTATAGCCAGCGCCCCCAATTATACCGACATGTATAGCAGTCGAATCTAGCTCGACTAAATCAGTTTTTTCTTCGGTTGGACTATTCATTTATGCACTCCTTTCATCATGTGCGTCATTTAGATTGTTATCCGATTTTTCCGCCGTGTTATTCGCCTTCTCCATACTATTGTATATGTGGGTTGAATTGGAGATTATTTTAGTAAACCCTTTTACTTCTTCTGCTGTCCACCTTTGATTCATTTCACCATACTGCCCTGCTTCGGACTGCAGTAAATCAAAAGGAGATTCTATACCCTGTACATCTAAATATCCTGGATGCAGTCGAACAAACACTTTCCCACTCACACGCCTCTGAGTTGACAATAAAAATTGTTCAATGTCTCGCATCACAGGATCTAAATACTGGCCTTCGTGCATCATCATACCGTACCATTCACCCATCTGGTCTTTCCAATACAATTGCCATTTAGCCAGACAGTGCTTCTCTAAGGCACGATGAGATTCTATTAAAACCATAGGCGCGGCCGACTCGAAACCTACACGC
>CESW01099888.1_pt1 | contig 19889 bp, 28 predicted proteins | sample 531171 | NCBI WGS metagenome assembly CESW01 (sample SAMEA2621859, study PRJEB7988) | marine metagenome | biome: marine biome (ENVO:00000447); feature: surface water layer (ENVO:00002042); material: "saline water (ENVO:00002010), including plankton (ENVO:xxxxxxxx)" | depth 5 m
GTATCTAAAATCACTCCCACCATAATCAACAGGGACGTTCCCCCAAAAAAGATGGCGAAGGTTTGTGCTTTTGTCAATCCAAGTTGAAATACAATCGCAGGCAATACCGCAATCAATCCCAAAAAGATGGCCCCCGGCAAAGTGATGCGAGACAGCACCTCATCCAAGAACTCTGCAGTAGGACGGCCAGGTTTGACACCAGGGACAAAGCTGTTCTGACGCTTGAGATCATCCGCCATTTGGTTGGGGTTGACCGTGATTGCTGTGTAGAAGTAAGTAAACACCACAATCATCAAGAAAAACAGAACGTTGTACCAAAGACCGTTGAAATCGCTCAAGGACTGGAGCACCTCACTGCCTTGAAAAGTTTCACTCTGAGTCAAGTACAAGGGAACAAACATGATTGCCTGCGCAAAAATGATCGGCATCACACCTGAACTATTCACTTTCAATGGGATGAAGCTTCGCGCCCCTTCGCCCGACGGCAAACCACTTCCGCCTTGTTGCATCTTCGCCATTTGAACAGGAACCTTGCGTAAAGCCTGAACCAATGCCACACTGGCGCCAATGACAATCAGCAGGAATGCCAATTCCACAAGGAAGAAAAACAGGGTGGTGTCGGGGTGTGCAAACTCTTGAACGATTGCCTGAGGGAATGTGGCAATGATGCCAATCATGATGAGCAGTGAAATTCCGTTGCCAACCCCTTTGTCTGTGATGCGCTCTCCAAGCCACATGATGAGGAGCGTGCTGCATGTCAGGATGGTCACTGCGGAGAACCACCAAAAGGCACCCGCGTTTTGGACCACGCCTGGCACGCTTACCACAGAGGATGCGAGGTATCCCGGTGCTTGCACCAAGGTGATTGCAATTGTCAAGAATCGCGTCCACTGATTGATTTTGTTCCGTCCGCTTTCCCCCTCTTTCTGCAGCTTCTGCACGGCGGGAACCGCAATGCTCAACAGCTGGATGATGATGGAAGCGGAGATGTAAGGCATGATGCCCAATGCAAAAATGGACGCACGTGTAAAGGCCCCTCCAGTAAAAAGGGACAGGATGTCACCCAATCCACCCGAACCAAGCTGGCTCATTTGCTCTGCCAAAACATCGCTGTTCACACCCGGAAGCACAATGAATGAACCCACGCGGTAGACCAAAATCAAACCAAGCGTGATGCCCAATTTTTTGCGCAGTTCCTCATGGCGCCAGATGTCGCCTAGTTTTTGAAAGAATCTCATTTCGCGTTACGGTCAATGGTCGAGCATTTGCCGCCCGCGCCTTCGATGGCAGCAGAGGCAGTCTTGCTGAACTGGTGAGCAGAAACTTCAACGCCCGAGGTCAACTTTCCACGGCCTAAAATTTTCACGAGGTCGTGCTTGTTGGCCAAGCCGTTGGCGACCAAATCTGCAGGCGCAACAGCTTTGAGGCCTGTCTTTTCGACAAGCGCTTGAATGGTGTCAAGATTGATGCCCTTGTATTCAATGCGATTGGGATTCGTGAAGCCAAACTTTGGAACACGTCGTTGCAAAGGCATCTGTCCACCTTCAAATCCAATTTTAGACTTGTAGCCTGAACGAGACTTTGCTCCTTTGTGACCGCGTGTCGAGGTGCCTCCTTTGCCGGAGCCCTCTCCTCGACCAACTCGCTTGCGCTGTTTCCGAGATCCTGAAGCAGGGGTAAGATTGCTGAGATTCATGGAGAATGCTGGTTATTGATTATTTTTTTTCCACCTTCACCAAGTGACCCACGGCGCGCACCATTCCCATAATTTGGGGGGTGTCTTCGTGTTCCACTGGGTTGTGAAGTTTCTTCAGTCCGAGAGCCTTGATGGTCTCTTTCTGGCGCTTTGTGCGGTTGATGGCACTGCGTACTTGAGTGATGACAATTTTACCCATGACCAAATGAATTATCCGTTAAACACTTTGGTGACGGGAATGCCTCGCAAATGCGCAACATCTTGAGCACTGCGCAATTCCTTCAAGGCATTGAACGTGGCCTTGACGACGTTGTGAGGGTTGGAGGAGCCCAAAGATTTGGCAAGGACATCCGTGATGCCGGCACTTTCAAGCACGGCACGCATGGCACCTCCGGCAATCACTCCCGTTCCAGGAGAGGCCGGACGAATCAAAATGTGCGCACCGGCATATTTCATTTCTTGAGCATGAGGAATGGTTCCATTCACAAGTGGAATGTTGATCATGTCCTTCTTGCCATCTTCAATGCCTTTTTGAATGGCTGTAGCGACCTCACGACTCTTTCCGAGTCCGTGTCCCACTTTGCCTTTTTCATCGCCGATGACAACGATGGCGCTGAAGCTGAACGTACGACCGCCCTTGGTTGTTTTGGCCACCCGGTTGATGCCAACCAAGCGGTCCTTCAAATCAGGATCGCCGGTACGAGATTGCTGATCCCGGTTTCCTCCTCGTTTTTGTTGACGTTGATTCTGTGCCATCCCTTTAGAATTTTAAGCCGCCTTCACGAGCTGCTTCAGCGAGTTTTTGAATGCGGCCATGGTACAAGTACCCATTGCGGTCAAACACCACTTGGGTGATTCCAGCAGACTGGGCTTTCTCAGCGATGAGTTTCCCCACAGCCTCAGCCTGGTCCAATTTGGCACCCGCAGCCTTCTCCCCCAACGAGGAAGCCGCTGCCAAGGTCCGACCAGCGAGGTCATCAATGACCTGGGCATAGATTTGCTTGTTGCTCCGAAAGACGGTGAGGCGCGGGCGTTCTGCTGTGCCTTGTACGCGACCACGAACGCGAGACTTGATGCGCAAACGAGCTTTGGCTTTCTTTTTCGTATCCATGACTTCAGATTATTTCGCTGCGGTTTTACCAGCCTTGCGACGGATCTGTTCGCCCACAAAGCGAACTCCTTTTCCTTTGTAAGGCTCAATCTTGCGCAGCGTGCGAATTTTGGCAGCTACCATGCCAAGCAATTGCTTGTCGTGTGAGGAAAGGGTCACCGTGGGTGCCTCCCCTTTTTTGGTTTCTGCTTCCACCTTGATTTCTTTCGGCAATTCCAAGATGATGGGGTGGCTGTAACCGAGACTCAAATTGAGCTGCTGGCCTTGGTTGGCCGCCCGATAACCTACACCGACCATTTGAAGTTGAACTGAATAGCCTTCGGTCACCCCAACAATCATGTTTTGAATCAAGGCTCTGTGAAGACCATGCTTCGCGCGCATGTCCTTATCGTCGTTGGGACGAGTCACTGTCAATACATTTTCGGCGTATTCAAGGCCAAGCTTCTCGTCGACCTCCTGCGTCAGTTCCCCTTTGGGGCCCTTGACAGACACAACGTTTCCCTGGATGGAGAGATCGACTCCACTGGGAACGGTGATGGGATTTTTTCCAATTCGGCTCATGACGATTTAGTATACAGTGCAAAGAATTTCACCCCCCACGTTCAGACGACGTGCTTCTTTGTCAGTCATCATACCCTTACTGGTGCTGATGATGCTGACACCGAGGCCGTTCAGGACGCGCGGCAAATCACCAGGACTTCCGTAGCGACGCAGTCCGGGCTTGGAGTAGCGCTTGATTTCAGTAATTGCTGGTCGACGTGACTTGGCATCGTAACGCAAAGCAATTTTGATGCTGCCTTGATGGCCTTCGTCAACAAACTTGTAGTTCAGGATGTAGCCCTGGTCAAACAAAATTTTGGTCAACTCCTTCTTCACGTTGGAAGCAGGAATCTCCACCACCTTGTGACCGGCCATTTGCGCATTACGAATGCGCGTCAAGTAATCGGAAATGGGATCGCTATGCATGTTTTCTCTGATTCAGATTACCAACTCGCTTTTTTCACGCCGGGGATGCGTCCAGACAAAGCCATCTTGCGAAACAAGACTCGGCTGATGCCAAACTGTCGCATGAAGCCACGGGGACGACCCGTGATTTGACAACGGTTGTGCAAACGCACTGCTGCAGAATTGGGGGGCAGCTTCTGGAGGCCCTCCCAATCGCCCGCTTCTTTCAATGCCGCTCTCTTGGCTGCGTACTTCGCCACAAGACGTTCACGCTTTCGCTCGCGGGCTTTCATGGATTCTTTCGCCATCTCTTAATTCTTTTTGAATGGGAAGCCGAACGCAGCAAGAAGGGCCTTGGCCTCTTCGTCAGTTCTGGCGGTGGTTACAATGGTGATGTCCATCCCATTGATGTATTTTACTTTGTCCAGGTCGATTTCCGGATAAATGATTTGCTCTTTGATGCCGAACGTGAAGTTTCCTCGTCCATCAAAGCCCTTGGCCTTGACGCCTTGAAAGTCACGGGTACGCGGCAAGGAAACGGCGATCAGCCGATCGAGAAATTCGTACATCCGATCACGGCGAAGGGTGACACGTGCGCCAATCGGCATGCCCTTGCGCAACTTGAAGTTTGACACGTCTTTGGTTGAGATTGTGGGCACTGCTTTCTGTCCAGCAATCGTGCTCATCTCATCTAGAGCAGTCTCGACCATTTTACGGTCAGCCACTGCCTTGCCCAGACCTTGGTTTAGGCAAATCTTTTCAATGCGCGGCACCTGCATGGCAGATGTGTACTCGAACTGCTTCATCAAAGCAGGAGCAATTTCTTCCGCGTATTGCGTATGAAGTCGGGGAATGTAACTCATCACTTCAGCTCCTCATTGGTTTTCTTAGAATAACGGACCAATTTCCCGTCGTCACCTCGACGGCGGCCCACACGAGTGGCGTTGCCAGCACCATCCACAACCATGACGTTGCTGATGTGGATGCCTGCCTCAACAGTCGTCACCCCACCTTGTGGATTCGCAGGGCTTGGCTTCACGTGCTTGGTAACAATGTTTACACCTTCTACCACAATGCGATCCGTCTTGCGGTCCACAGACAATACCGTGCCTTCCTTTCCGCGGTGGCCCCCGGAAATGACTTTGACGTTGTCGCCCTTTTTGACTTTGATTCTTTTGAACATGCTTCGTGGATTACAACACCTCTGGTGCGAGTGAAACAATCTTCATGAAGTCCTTCTCACGCAGCTCACGAGCCACAGGACCAAAAATGCGCGTTCCACGCATGTCGTTGTTTGCGTTCAACAACACAATGGCGTTGTCGTCAAAACGGATGTATGAACCGTCGGGACGTCGCACTTCCTTTTTGGTACGTACCACCACTCCTTTGGATACAGTTCCTTTTTTCACGTTGCCGTTGGGAGTCGCGCTTTTTACAGCCACGACCACTGTGTCCCCGAGGGACGCGTAGCGACGCTTGGTGCCACCCAACACGCGGATGCAAAGGGCTTCCTTCGCTCCGCTGTTGTCAGCGACTTTCATTCGGGATTCTTGCTGGATCATCGTTCAGTCTTTTTCCTTCAGGATTACTTCGCACGCTCAACAACCTCTACCAATCGCCAGCACTTGCGCTTGCTCATTGGACGAGTCTCCATAATACGTACCGTGTCCCCGATGTTGCAGGTTTGCTCCTCATCATGGGCCACAAACTTCTTGGTGCGCTTCACAAACTTCCCGTACATGGGGTGCTTCTCCTTGCGCTCCACAGAAACCACAATGCTCTTGTCCATTTTGTTGGACGTGACGATGCCTATGCGTTCCTTTCGGAGATTACGTGTAATTGTTTCGGTGCTCATGGTTTCTCTCAGTTGGCGTGTTTACGGGCGTTCTGCTCAGTCAACAAACGGGCAATGTCCCGCCTCTTCTCGGACAAAGCCTGAGGAGACTCGAGGCCCGCAATCGTGTGGTTAAAGCGCAGCTTGGCCATGGCTTCTCGTTCGAGGTCGATGCGCTCTTGCAAGTCCTTGTCAGACAATTGGCGAATTTCACTGTTGGCAATCATGACCCTGAGTAATCTGGACGAACAACAAACTTGCACTTGACAGGAAGCTTCTGAGCCCCCAATCGCAGTGCCTCTTGCGCGGTTTCAATGGAAACACCATCCACCTCAAACATGATGCGGCCTGGGCGCACAGGCGCAACCCAATGGCTGGGGGCACCCTTTCCCTTTCCCATTCGAACCTCTGCGGGCTTCGATGTGATTGGCTTGTCTGGAAAAATGCGAATCCATACGTTACCCTCACGCTTCATGTAACGGTTGATGGCAATACGGGCAGCCTCAATCTGGCGAGAAGTGATGAAGCCCACTTCGAGCGTTTTGAGCGCAAATGACCCGTAGGATATCGTGCTTCCACGGTATGCCAGGCCGCGGACACGGCCTTTCTGCATTTTGCGGAATTTGGTACGTTTTGGCTGTAGCATAACTATTCAGCGTTGCATTCAATCAGGAACGAGGGCCTCGACGTCGTCCAGGCGCACCACCGCGACGGTCGCCGCGATCCTTCTTTTGGGGTGGAACAGGTGACAAGTCACGCTTGCCAAAAACTTCACCACGGCAAATCCAGCATTTGATGCCGATTCTTCCGTATGTGGTGTGCGCCTCCACCAACGCATAGTCGATGTCAGCACGGAACGTATGCAGAGGAATCCGACCCTCTTTGTAACTCTCACTGCGGGCGATTTCAGCACCATTTACACGACCTGCGATGTTGATTTTGATGCCTTCCGCACCAAGACGCATCGTTCCTGCAATGGCCATTTTGATTGCACGACGGTGGCTGATGCGAGCTTCAATTTGCCGCGCAATGCTTTCCGCCACCAAGCGCGCATCCAACTCGGGGCGCTTGATTTCAAAAATGTTGATTTGAACTTCTTTGCCCGTGAGCTTTTTCAATTCTTCGCGCAGCTTGTCAACCTCAGAGCCTCCCTTTCCGATGATGACGCCAGGGCGAGCGGATTTGATGGTCACCGTCACGAGCTTGAGGGTGCGTTCAATGATGATGTTGGATACGCTTGCCTTGCGCAAACGAGCCATCAGGTAGGTTCGGATTTTGTCGTCTTCCACGAGCTTGTCCGTGTAGTCCTTTCCTCCATACCAATTGGAGTCCCATCCGCGGATGAAACCCAGGCGATTGCCGATCGGATTCGTCTTCTGTCCCATGATTAATTCTTAGCGCTATCTACAATGATGGTCACGTGGTTGCTCCGCTTGCGAATGCGGTGAGCACGTCCTTGAGGAGCAGGCTGCAGACGCTTCAACATCCGAGCGCTGTCCACTTTGATTTCGCGCACAATCAGGTTTGCCTCTTCAGGGCGCTGGCCCTCGTTCTTGGCCTCCCAATTCGCAATGGCTGAGAGCAAAAGCTTTTCCAAACGGCCGCTGGCTTCACGCGAATTGAAGCGCAACACGTTCAATGCTTCGAAAACGTCCTTGCCACGGACTGTATCTGCGACCAAGCGCATTTTGCGCGGCGAGGTTGGGCAGTTTTTCAGGCTTGCAATGGCGGTGCTCTTCAGCTCCTCCTTGATCGCCTCTGCGGTATTTCTTTTACGTGCTCCCATGACTCAGCGCTTCTTGTCTTTTTTGTCTGCATGACCGCGGAAAGTCCGCGTTGGCGAAAATTCGCCAAGCTTGTGACCAACCATGTTTTCGGTCACGAATACCGGAATGAATTGACGTCCGTTGTGTACGGCAATCGTCAGGCCCACAAAGTCTGGTGTGATCGTACTGGTACGAGACCAGGTTTTGATCACTGACTTCTTGCCAGAGGCTTGCATCGCTTCAATGCGCTGCGCAAGCTTGTAGTGGATGAATGGGGGTTTTTTGAGAGAACGAGCCATGTCTTACTTCTTCCGACGTTCGATGATATTCTTAGAGGATGCCTTACGCTTGTTGCGTGTTTTGAAGCCTTTGGCAGGGATGCCATTGCGTGAGCGAGGGTGTCCCCCGGAGGATCGACCTTCACCACCACCCATGGGGTGGTCGACTGGATTCATCACCACACCACGTACACGTGGGCGGCGACCCATCCAGCGGCTGCGACCAGCTTTACCGCTGACCTGCAAGTTGTGCTCACTGTTACCCACGGCTCCGACCACGGCCATGCATGTCACCAAAATCTGACGAGTCTCTCCGCTTGGCAATTTCAAAACAGCGTATTTGCCATCGCGGGCTGCGAGTTGAGCGTATGAGCCTGCACTCCGAGCGATGTTCGCTCCGCGGCCAGGGTGCAATTCGATGTTGTGCACAATCGTTCCAAGCGGAATGTCAGACAGGTACAAGGCGTGACCCACTTCAGGACTTGCGTTTTTTCCGCTGTTGATTGTCATACCTGGCTTCAAGCCTTCGGGCGCAATGATGTAGCGCTTCTCTCCGTCCTTGTATTCGACTAGGCAAATGTTGCTGGAACGGTTGGGGTCGTATTCTACTGTCAAGACGGTCGCCTCCATGTGCTTGTTGCGCTTGAAGTCAATGACTCGGTAACGCCTCTTGTGTCCACCACCACGGTGACGCATGGTCATCTTTCCGTCACTGTTGCGACCGCCGCTTTTTTTGATGGGCTCAAGCAATGGCTTGTGTGGCTTGTCTGTAGTGATCTCTTCAAACTTAGAGAGCACCTTGTGACGCATGCCAGGGGTTATTGGGTTGAATTTCCTAAGTGCCATGGGTCAGATGTTGTCGTAGAAGTCGATGGTTTGCCCGTCAGCCAAGCTGACAATGGCTTTCTTGTAACCGTTGGTTCGGCCTCGCACCACACCAGTTTTGGTATAGCGTTGGCGGGCTTTGCCATCCACGCGAACTGTGCGAACGGAGGTGACATTGACACCATACGCAGATTCAATCGACTTCTTGATTTCGATTTTGTTTGCGCCGTCTGACACCACGAACCCGTAGCTGTTGTTGCGTTCCGTGTCCAGCGACATTTTCTCGGTGATGAGGGGCTTGATCAGAATGTTTGACATGGCGTTAGGCTTTCAGCATTCCTTCAATGACTTCGTGGGCGTTGTCCACGAAAACGAGGTTGGAACAATTCATGATGTCATACGTACTCAGATCTGAGGCCACCATTACCTTGTGCCTTGGAAGGTTGCGACAGCTGCGATAGATGGACTCATTCGCTTCACGTAGAACCATCAAGGTTTTTTTGTCTGCCAACTTCAAACCCTCAAGCACCGCCAAGAATTCCTTGGTTTTGGGCGCATCCATTTTGATGTTGTCGACCACTGTGATCCCTTCGCCCTTCGCTTTGTAGCTCAAAGCACTCTTCCGAGCGAGCTTCTTCAGCTTGCCATTCAATTTCTGAGTGTAATCACGAGGTTCAGGACCAAATACAGTACCTCCTCCTCTGAACAAAGGGTTCTTGATGCTACCCGCGCGAGCAGTACCCGTTCCCTTCTGCTTTTTGATTTTCCGGGTTGAACCGGTCACCAAGCTGCGGTTGAGCGAATCGTGGGTGCCTTGACGCTGGGCCGCCAAAAAACGCTTGACGTCCAAGTAGATCGCGTGATCATTGGGCTCGATGCCAAAAACCGCATCATCCAAATTCACAGACTTCTTGGTCTTGGATCCTTTGCTGCTGTAAACGTTGAGTTTCATGATGCTTCAGGCTTTCGGATTACGACAGTAGAACCCTTGTGTCCTGGGACGGCGCCCTTGACCACGAGCAAGCCTTCCTCCGGAATGACTTTCAATACCTCGAGATTTTCGATGGTCACGCGAGAGTTCCCCATTTGACCTGCCATTCGCATTCCCTTGAAAACACGTGATGGCGTGGATGCCGCACCAATAGAACCAGGTGCACGCAAACGGTTGTGTTGACCATGCGTCGCTTGACCAACGCCAGCGAAGCCATGGCGCTTTACAACGCCTTGGAATCCCTTTCCTTTGGATTTGCCAATGACGCTGACGTATTCACCTTCAGCAAAAACGTCGTCCACTTTGACGGTGTCGCCAGGCTGCAATTCCTGCTCAAAAGCATGGAATTCCACAAGTTTGCGTTTTGGGGCCACACCTGAGCGCTTGAAATGGCCTTGCATGGCCTTCGATGTATGCTTCTCGGAGCGCTCGCCGTAACCAAGCTGAACGGCTTCGTAGCCGTCCCGCTCGAGGGTACGTACTTGCGTCACGACGCAAGGACCAACTTCCAATACTGTGCATGGGAGATTCTTCCCAGCGGCACTGTAGATGCTGGTCATGCCTACTTTTTTCCCTATGAGTCCGGGCATGGTGTTTGTTTGTTTGTTTTATTCAACCTGATTGAGAGATCAGACTTTGATTTCGACTTCGACGCCACTGGGCAACTCAAGTCGCATCAAGGCATCAACGGTCTTCGAGGAAGAACTGTAGATGTCTATCAAACGCTTGTATGCGCTCAGTTCGAATTGTTCACGACTCTTCTTATTCACGTGAGGTGAACGCAGAACCGTGTAGATTCGCTGGTGAGTGGGAAGGGGCACGGGGCCGCTAATCACAGCGCCAGTAGACTTCACTGTTTTGACAATCTTTTCAGCCGACTTGTCGACCAAATTGTGGTCGTACGATTTGAGCTTAATGCGAATTTTCTGCGTCATAACTTGTGTGATTAGCCTTTGGCGTCTTCAATAACTTGTTCTTGAATGTTGTTGGGCGCTTGAGCATAGTGGCTGAAACTCATGCTTGACGTGGCCCGGCCAGAGGTCAGAGTACGAAGATCAGTCACATAACCAAACATCTCAGACAGGGGGACTTTGGCATTCACCACGGTCTTGCCTGACCGTTCGTCAGTTCCCTCGATTAGCGCACGACGTTTGTTGAGATCACCAATGACATCACCCATATTCGCTTCAGGCGTGACCACCTCGAGTTTCATGAGTGGTTCCAAAATCTTGGGTTGACAGCTCTTCACTGCTGCACGGTAGGCAAACTTGGCCGCCTGCTCGAAAGACAATTGGTCCGAATCCACTGCGTGGAAGCTGCCATCGAGGAGCTCAACGTACATGCTGTCCATAGGGTAGCCCGCAAGAACACCATTGTTCATCGCTTCCTTGAAGCCTTTTTCCACGGAGGGAATAAACTCTTTCGGAACATTTCCACCTTTCACCGAACTCTTAAACACCAAGCCTTCGTTTTCGGGGTCGGGAGAAGGCCCGATTTTGACAATGATGTCCGCAAACTTTCCTCGGCCACCCGATTGCTTTTTGTACACCTCACGATGATCGGCTGTACCAAAGATGGCTTCTTTGTACGCCACACGAGGCTGTCCTTGATTGCACTCCACATTGAATTCTCGTCTCATGCGGTCAATCAAGACCTCGAGGTGCAACTCACCCATCCCTGAAATCACGGTTTGGCCGCTCTCCTCATCCGTGGAAACTTGGAAAGTTGGATCCTCCTCGGACAATTTATTCAGCGCCGTCCCAAGTTTGTCCATGTCAGCTTGAGATTTAGGTTCAATGGCTACGCCAATGACCGGCGCAGGGAAACTCATGCTTTCCAATACAATGGGTGACTTTTCGTCGCACAACGTATCTCCCGTGCGGATGTCCTTGAAACCAACCACAGCTCCAATGTCGCCCGCCTCGAGACAGTCGATGGGATTTTGCTTGTTGGAATGCATCTGGAAAATGCGGCTGATTCGCTCTTTTTTGCCAGAACGAGTGTTCTTTACGTAAGAACCAGCTGGCAGCTCACCTGAGTATGCACGCACGAAACACAAACGGCCGACGAAGGGATCAGTGGCAATCTTGAAGGCAAGACCTGAAAAAGGCTCAGATGGGTCGGGCTTGCGCTCCATTTCAATGCTCTCGTCGTCGGGGTCAGTGCCTGTGATGCTTTCCACGTCGTAAGGCGATGGCAAATACATCATCACTGCATCCAACATGGTCTGAACGCCCTTGTTCTTGAAGGCTGAGCCACACAAGATGGGAGTAATGTCCATGGAAATCGTCGCCTTTCGGATGGCTGCCACGATTTCTTCCTTGCTCAAGCTGTCTGGGTCCTCAAAATACTTCTCCATCAAGGAGTCGTCCTGCTCAGCCGCTGCTTCAATGAGCTTTTCGCGCCATTCTGCAACAGTGCCAACAACGTCTTCAGGCATGGGGATTTCCTCCCAGGTCATGCCCTTGTCTTCTTCGTTCCAGACGTAAGCTTTGTTGTCAATCAAGTCAACCACACCCTTAAATGTCTCTTCTGCTCCAATGGGAACCTGCAGCGGCACAGGGCGTGCACCGAGCATGTCCTTGATCATGCCAATCACGTTGAAGAAGTCCGCACCAGAACGGTCCATCTTGTTGACAAAACCGATGCGGGGTACGCCGTATTTGTCAGCCAGTCCCCAATTCGTTTCAGATTGTGGCTCGACCCCGGACACGGCACAAAACAAGCCCACCGCTCCGTCAAGCACACGCAAGGAGCGCTCCACTTCAACCGTAAAGTCTACGTGACCCGGAGTGTCAATGATGTTGATTCGATATTCTTGGTCTTGGAAGTTCCAAAAGCACGTGGTTGCAGCAGACGTAATCGTGATGCCGCGCTCCTGCTCTTGCTCCATCCAATCCATCGTAGCTGCACCGTCGTGTACCTCTCCGATTTTGTGGCTGATGCCGGTGTAGTACAAGATACGCTCCGTGGTCGTGGTCTTGCCAGCGTCCACGTGGGCCATGATGCCAATGTTACGCGTGAAGTTGAGGTCTCTTTTTGCCATGGTCTCAGATCGTTGAGGTCAAAATCAGAAGCGGAAGTGTGCAAAGGCTTTGTTCGCTTCGGCCATGCGATGCGTGTCTTCCTTCTTTTTAAACGTGGATCCCTCCTCCTTCGAGGCGGCAATGATTTCTGCGGCCAAGCGCTCAGCCATGCTTTTCTCGTTTCTTTTTCGAGAAAAATCAATCAACCATTTCATCGCCATGCTCATCTTCCGGCTGTCACGAATGGGGGTTGGAATTTGAAATGTCGCACCACCCACACGCCGGCTGCGCACTTCAACTGCAGGAGTGACATTGTCCAGAGCTTGTTTGAATAATTCGAGGCCATTTTCACCCGTGCGTTCTGACACACGATCGATGGCATCGTAGAAAATCGTGAATGCCACGCTCTTCTTTCCATCCAGCATGAGGTTATTCACAAATGTGGTCACTTGCGTATCTCCGAAACGTGCGTCTGGCAGAATGCGGTGTTTTTTGGCGACTCTTCTTCTCATGGCATCAACTTACTTTTTCGACTTAGGTCGCTTGGTTCCATACTTCGAACGTCTCTGCATCCGCCCCTCAACACCAGCCGTGTCAAGTGCGCCACGGACAATGTGGTAACGCACGCCTGGAAGGTCTTTCACCCGACCTCCGCGCACGAGTACAATGCTGTGTTCTTGGAGGTTGTGTCCTTCTCCGCCGATGTAGGCGTTGACTTCATTGCCATTGGTCAATCGCACACGGGCGACTTTACGCATGGCCGAATTTGGCTTCTTTGGTGTTGTTGTGTACACACGTACACAGACACCACGGCGTTGTGGACATGAGTCCAAAGCGGCCGATTTACTCGCCTGAGTCTTGGTGACCCGTCCTTTGCGGATGAGCTGCTGGATAGTAGGCATCGTCTAGGTTTGACGTTAATCTTTAGGCACTAAATACACTGCCCCCAAATTTTAAAGGGGGTGCAAAAGTAGATGAAACCAATGAAAAAACAAGGGTTTTGGCGAGTTTTTTATGGTGAATTATCCAAGGATGTCAATCTCTCTTCTGCGACATGCACGTACCCACAGTTCATGAACGATGCAACACGAAACCTTACCTTCGAATTGTGAATTTTCTCCACGATTTGAATGATGCGCAACGCGAGGCTGCATCGAACATAGAAGGTCCCATGATGGTCATCGCCGGTGCAGGCTCGGGGAAAACGAGGGTCTTGACATATCGCATCGCCCACATGATGAAGCAGGGCGTAGATGCGTTTTCAATTTTGGCCTTGACCTTCACGAACAAAGCTGCACGCGAAATGAAGGGTCGCATCGGCAAACTCGTGGGAGAAAGTGAGGCCAAAAATCTTTGGATGGGCACCTTCCACAGCGTTTTTGCCAGAATCCTACGCATCGAATGTGAGCGCATCAATTACCCGCGAAACTTCACCATTTACGACACCCAAGACAGCCGCAGTCTTCTGAAAGAAATCATCAAAGGGATGGGGCTCGACGACAAAGTGTACAAACCTGCAGGAGTTCAATCTCGAATCAGTTCAGCCAAAAACAACTTGATTGATGCACGCGCCTACGCCGAGCAGGCGGAAATAAGATCGGAGGATCAACAGTCTGGGCGCCCAATGTTGGCCGACATCTACGCTCAATACGAAATACGGTGTTTTCGAGCAGGGGCCATGGATTTTGACGATCTCCTCTACAAAATGAATGTGCTGCTTCGTGACTTTCCGGATTTGCTGAACAAATACCAGCATCGGTTCCAGTACATCCTCGTGGACGAGTATCAGGATACCAACTTTGCCCAATACCTCATCATTAAGCAATTGGGTGCCGTGCACGAAAACGTATGCGTGGTCGGCGACGACGCCCAGAGCATTTATGCCTTCCGAGGAGCCAGCATTCAGAACATTCTGAATTTCAAAAAAGACTATCCCGAAGCCAAGTTGTTCAAGCTCGAGCAGAATTATCGTTCGACATCACACATTGTCAAAGCCGCAAACTCGGTCATCGCCAACAACCGAGACCAAATTCCAAAAGAGGTGTGGACCTCCAATGCAGAGGGAGATAAAATCAAGGTCTTTCGAGCCACCTCCGACAACGACGAGGGCAGATTTGTGGCCAATCGGATCTTCGAAGTGCGTGGCAACGACCAGTGCCATTATAAAGATTTCGCCGTTCTGTATCGAACCAACGCGCAGTCTCGCTCCTTCGAAGAAAGCTTGAGAAAACTCAACGTCCCTTACCGGATTTACGGAGGTCTTTCCTTCTACCAACGTAAAGAGGTCAAGGATCTTTTGGCGTATTTCCGTTTGACGGTCAACCCAAACGACGACGAAAGTTTCAAGCGCGTGGTGAACTACCCAGCTCGTGGCATAGGAAAGACGACGATGGACAGGCTCATCGCATTCGCCGCCGCTGAAGAAATCAGTTTGTGGAAAGCCCTCCACCCCGACCAAGGTTCACCTGATGCACCTCTGAAGGGAGCGGCTTCGAAAAAACTTGGTGAATTTGTCGATATGATTGCGGCATTCTCAGCGGAAGCCAACCAATCGAATGCCCATGCCGTGGGCTTGGCCATTGCCAAACGCTCGGGATTGGTGCACGCACTTTACTCCGACAAGACTCCGGAGGGGGTTGCCCGCTACGAAAATGTTCAGGAATTGCTTAACGCGCTCCAAGGCTTCGTGGAAAACCCCTTGAATGAGGAAGCCCAAAGTCTGTCCGACTTTCTCATCGACGTCGCCCTGCTTACCGATGCGGATACTGACGACGACGACGACAACAAAGTCAGTCTGATGACAGTCCATGCAGCCAAGGGACTTGAATTCAGACACGTTCACATTGTGGGTTTGGAGGAACAGCTCTTTCCTTCTCAAATGGCCATGGAGAGTCGCGCAGAATTGGAAGAAGAGCGACGTCTGTTCTACGTGGGACTCACCCGTGCGGAAGTCACCTGCACGTTGTCCTACGCCCTGACTCGATTCAAATGGGGTCAAGTGATGCAAGGGGATCCTAGTCGATTTTTGGAAGAGATTGATGACGACTGCATCACACTTCCACAACATGCCCCGTCCTCTCGGAGCCCCGTCGACTTTGCTCAGGCCCGAACGCAATTTCGACAGATGCCTGCGGGAACGGAGCCGCGAACATTTGGCCGATTGTCGAGCAAGACAGCACCAAGTGCCCCGTCACGTCCTGGAAAGTGGTCGAGTATGAAAGAAGCTGCGAAGAATGCGCCCTCTCCCTCGAGCTCCAATTCTTCCAGTGGTTCACAACCAAATGAAAACACGGGTGGACCCTCCATCGTCGCGGTTGGCGACACCGTCATGCATGCCAAATTTGGAAAGGGGAAAGTGGTGGCCTTGGAAGGTTCAGCACCGAATGAAAAGGCGACCGTTTTTTTCCCCTCAGTAGGACAAAAGCAATTGCTGTTGAAGTTTGCCAAACTTGAGGTGCTTGGATGAAACATCCTCAGACATGCCAAATTTGCAACCTGCTTCTGCTGGGTTGCCTGCTCGTGGTCTTTGGTTCATGCCGCCCTGAAAGCTTAGACATCGTCGTTGAGGTTCATGTGGTGCAATGGGCAGACCCCAGTCTGCCCGAAGTGGGCGCCACCGTAATCCTCGAAGAACAACGCCTGACCAACGGCGTGATCAACTCTTTTTTCACCGAAATTGACCGCAGTGTCACCCCCGCGAGCGGAGTAGTTGAGCTGCAAACGGTCCGAAGCAACGTTCTCTCCTTGAGGATTCGGGTCGAACAGCCCGACTGTTTTGATGAAATCGTCGAGCTCAACCCCGAAGATCTCCTGACAGACGGCACACCCAATGCAATTGACGTGGCAGTCATGCCTCAGTGCGCGATCCATGCAGACATCCGCAACGAAACATCGCCCTGCCCCAACTTCGATGTGATCTACAGGTGGACTCCTCGCAACGTATACGGCGCTGCTTCTGAGGTGAAATTCACCTGCGAGACCGAATGGCAAGCAGTGAGTTTTGGAGAGACTGAGAATGTTGTGTGTTACATCACTGGTGGTACTTGGCTTCTGCATCGGCGGTATTGGTCCTGCGCGGACAGCACCAACTTGGATTCAATTTGGTGTCCAGTGGGTGAGGTGGTCAACTTGACTCTCGACTGAAGCAATCTGAGCCATACACGCATCGAGATGGGCTTCCAGCCTTCTTACCTTTCGAACATGAACCCGACACACGTCCTGCGCTTCGCTTTGGTTTTCTGCTTGGTCACAATCGCCTCTTGGCCCGGTTTCTGTCAAACTCTGGATGCACCACTTCCCAAAGAAATCAGCGAGTGGGAGATGGAACAATGGCTCGTGCACCCCGTGGAGCTGACCGACCCTTCCACCCTCCGAGGTATCCCAACACCACCGCCTGGCAGCAACCTTCGTACTGCGGCGGAATGGGAAGAAGTTGAGGTTCTCACCATTACATGGCAAGGTTTCCCCTGCATCCTCAAGCAAATCACCGCGGCGGCCGTTCAAGAATGCCGAGTGGTCATCTTCTCAGAAGATGTAAGCCAGACTTCAAATTACCTCGGGGCCTTGTCTTGTGGAGGACCAGTGCCCATGGACAGCGTGGAGATTGTCAATGCCGAGTCCAACAGCATTTGGATTCGTGACTATGGCGCGAACACCGTGTTCAGCGAGTACAACGATGGCCGTGTTTTGGTCGATTGGCTCTACAACCGCCCTCGACCGGACGACGACGCCATTCCTGATGTGTTGGCGGATCACATGGGGCTCGAGCTTTACAGCACCATAGAGTCTCCAGACGACTTCATGAATACAGGAGGGAACTGGATGACCGACGGCTACGGAACTGCATTTGCATCAGAGCTGATTTTGGAGGAGAACGGGGGTGGCAATACTTGGTGGACAACCTTTCCTGACCACAGCGAGGCTGAAATCGATGCAATCGTAGAAGCCTATCACGGCATTGACACCTACGTCAAGATGGATAACCTCCCGTACGATGGCATTCATCACATCGACATGCACATGAAGCTCCTCAACGAGTCAACCCTCCTTGTGGCAGAGTATCCTGCTGGTGTGGCTGATGGACCTCAAATTGAAGCAAACCTTCAATATGTTCTCAGCAATTTCACCACAAAGTGGGGCACACCCTTTGACGTCATACGCGTTCCAAGTCCACCCGAGTATGGCGGAGGCTACCCCAACCAAAATGGCGACTACCTGACCTACAGCAATGCCATGTTCGTCAACAAAACCATCCTTCTGCCGACCTACTACGAGCAATTCGATACAACCGCAATTCGCATTTGGGAAGAGGCCATGCCTGGGTACAATGTGGTGGGCATCGATTGCGATTCTGGCAACGACAACATCATCTCTTTAAGTGGCGCCATCCACTGCATTACCCACTCCGTGACCGTGGCCGATCCACTGATGATCAGTCATCTACCACTCGGCGATACAGAAGATGCAGAAAACGCATACGCAGTGAGTGCAGAGCTAAGCCATCGCTCGGGGATTGGAGGTGCTGCGGTCAGCTGGACGACGAACCCAAATGGTCCATGGAACGAGGTGGAGATGGTCGAGGCCGCTTCTGACGACCTCTATGTTGAATATGTCGCCGAGATTCCCGCCCAACCGGAGGGCACGACGGTCTACTATTACATCACGGCAGAAGCCAACAGTGGCAAAACAGGGTCACGCCCAATGCCAGCCCCCGAAGGCTGGTGGTCTTTCCGGGTCTTGGACGAATCTAGCTCTGTGAATGACTTGTCCGAAAACTCCCCGTGGCAGGCCGTTTATCCCAATCCCGCTCGGGCGATTACCTGCCTCGAAATCGACATGCCTCAATCTGCTGAGTGTCGAGTCACCCTTGCAAACTCTTTTGGTCAGCAAGTGGCGATCCTTCACGACGGATTGCTCAGTCGCGGTCTTCAGAGGATTTTCCTGAATGCCTCCAATTTGGCCGCGGGACCTTATCTCGTAACTCTGACCACAGCACAAGGTGTCCATTGGACTCAGCGCGTCATGGTCGAGAAGTAGGGAGTCACGTCGATGAAGCAAGCACAAAAAAAGCGCACCTTATCAGGTGCGCTTTTTTCATGGTTGACACAGTCATTTTAATTCCTTCGTCCCAACAAACGGAGCAGGAACAAAAAGAGATTTAAGAAATCCAGATACAACGAGGTCGCGCCAAGGAGTGCAAGCTTCATTGGCGAAACTGTTCCGTATTCCACTCCTGCCGCAATACGCTTCAGACGCTGAGTGTCGTAGGCTACTAAGCCCGTGAAAATCAAGACCCCAACGGCACTAATCACAAAATCCAACATGGAACTTTGCATCCACCAGTTGACGAGACTCGCCAAAATGATGCCAATCAACCCCATGAAAAGCAAGCTCCCCATGCGAGATAAATCCACTTTGGTGGTGTACCCAGCAATGGCCATGATTGCAAAAGTTCCAGCCGTGATCAGAAAGACCTGAGTGAGACTCCCCATCGAGTACATGTAAAAAATTCCACCTAGGCTAAGTCCCATGGTCCCTGCAAAAGCAAGGAAAATCATTGCAAGCGAGGTCACACTCAACCTCTGCAAACCAAAGTTCATGACCATCAAAAACGCAAAAGGAGCCAACAACAAAATCCAGCGGCCCATGCCTTGCATGATTGTGAGATACAATTGACTTTCCGCCGCATAGTAGGCCGCCGCCGCAGTGACAGCCAATCCTGCCACCATCCAGGTAAATACCGTCGACATGAATGAGGAAACTGACGTGCCTTCAAGCACACCTGCGTCATTGAATTGGGGCTCTGAGCCACCGAAGAGTTTGGGAGGTTGTTCCATGCTTCAAAGATGCACATTCATCGCGCCACCGCCACGAATGCTTGACCAAAATTCACACTTCTTATTTGTTCAGAACCCTTACGCTCCGCCGTAGTAGTCGGCGTAATTGTTTTCTGTCTCATACAGTCTGATGTGGTGCAATTGGCACCCGTGTTCCGCGATTGGAGCCTCGAGCTCTTCCCATATGGCGATGATCAGGATTTCTGTCGACGTTCGTTTGCCATGCATGAACGGTACATCAATGTTCAGATTGCGATGATCCAAAGGCTCCTCAACATGTTCTTTGATCAAGTCCTTCAGATCCTTGAGATTCATGCAATACCCCGTGTCTTCCGCTGGCACGCCTTTAACAGTGACATGCAACTCGTAGTTGTGACCGTGCCAGTTGGGATTGGCGCACTTGCCAAAAACTTCGAGGTTCTTGGCTTCATCCCATTCATCATTCCACAATTTGTGAGCCGCATTGAATCGGGCACGACGGGTGACGTAAACGTTCTTCATGGTTTCATTAACCGCGCGAAGGTAGAGGATGTTCCCATGGAGTAACTTCGAGCCATGATTGTGGTCACCGGAGCGGCGGG
>CESW01145647.1_pt1 | contig 19869 bp, 18 predicted proteins | sample 531171 | NCBI WGS metagenome assembly CESW01 (sample SAMEA2621859, study PRJEB7988) | marine metagenome | biome: marine biome (ENVO:00000447); feature: surface water layer (ENVO:00002042); material: "saline water (ENVO:00002010), including plankton (ENVO:xxxxxxxx)" | depth 5 m
AACTCAACTAAGACCTCAAACTCAACACCCTGATCAACAAAGCTCGTTGCAATATTACCTTTCACAGCGTCACTTACGGCAGAGGCTACTTGATTGGTGTTCATTTCAACACGAGAGATTCTTTCTCGATCCATAATTAACCGTAGTTCGGGTCTACCTTGATCAGAGCTTGAAAAAAGATTTGTTACACCTTCGATACTAGCCAAAAGTTCTTTTACCCCATTGGTTAATTCCTTTTTGATCTCTGGATCATAGCCGAAAACCTGAACCATTAGTCCGTTCTCGCCTTCTGGACTTAATGGATCAATGATTAATTCTTTAATTTGAACTCCTGGAATTTTTTCCAATGAACTAAGAAGCGATTTGCTAATTTCAAATTGTCCACGCTTACGATCTTTTTGACTCACCAATTCTACACGTACAGTCCCTCTGTAGCCACCAGGATTATCTGCACCCTCGACACCCTCTTTATCACCGTAATCTGCTACAACTAATCTTGTTTCTGGTACATCTTGCTGAATAATTGATTCTACCTGCTTTATAGATCTCTCTAATTCAAATAGATTCACACCAGGTTCTCGCTGAATCTCCAATGTGAAGGCATTTTCGTCAACTCTTGGAAAGAATTCGCCCCCTAGTTGGTAAAAAATTGGGAGAGTGGCTGTAAATAGTACCAATGCTCCAATAACCACTGAGACACTGTTTTGGATCACTTTACCCAATAACGATCGATACTTTTCTTCAAGTTTTTCTAGAAAGTTGGATAGTAGTACCGCTAATCTATTGGTTGCCACAAAATTAGTTTTTTCCTCATTAAAGAATAGAGATGTCATCATTGGAATCAGAGTTAAAGCAATCAATGAAGAAACAGTGAGTGAAAAAGAGATAGTTAGCGCTAAGTCTCTAAACAAAAATCCTGCAATACCTGGAACAAATAGAATGGGTAAAAATACTACCAGCGTAGTTAAGGTAGAAACAACTACAGGAACGGCAACTTCTCTTGCGCCCAAGATGGAGGCAGTTTTTCGGTCAGCACCATCTTCTCGAAATCGGAATATGTTTTCTAATACGACTACAGCATCATCTACAACCATTCCAACGGCAAGAGTTAAGCCTGATAAGGAGATGATATTAAGGCTTAAATCTGCGAAATCCATAACCATGAATGTGGTAATGATGGAGACAGGTATTGATATAGCAATTATGAGAGCAGAACGCCCGCTACGCAAGAAGGCAAGAAGTATAAGTACAACCAAAATAACCGCCTGAATACCTGTTAGGAGAAGATTCTGGATACTTTGTTGAATAAACTCTGCTTTATTTGTGAGTACTTTTATTTTTACATCTTTGGGCAGGCTCTTTTTGATATTTTCTAAGCTCTCAACTACATCAGTTGCAGCAGAGACAACATTTGCATCACTCTGCCGGTATACATTTAAAATGACTCCATCCTCTCCATCTATGTGGACGTTTCCTATAGGTTGCGCGATTCCATCATCAACTATTGCGACATCTTTAAGTAGCAATGCTTGTCCATCTCTAACAGTGACGATGGTATTTTTTATTTGATCTATATTTTTAAATTCACCAATGGTTCGAAGACTATATATGGTGTTTCCTTCGGACAACTGGCCAGCGGGAACCTGAATATTTTCCTGAGCTAATTTTGAGGCAATTTCAGCTATAGTAATGTCATATAGGCGCATTTTCTGATTATCGACGGTCACATTAATTTGCCTTTCTAAACCACCGGAGGTTTCAACGGAGGCGATGCCGTTTACTCGCTCAATGCGCTGTTCTAAGATTTGATTTGCGTACGTTCGAAGATCGCGAGGGCTTCGGGCGTTACTTGTTAGCGTGAGAACGACAATGGGCTCTTGGTTAGGGTCATAGGAGAATACGAGAGGCGATTCTGCATCGTCTGGAATGGATCTTTCTACAAATCCTAATTGTTTACGGACATCATTTTCGGCCTCATATAAGTCAGTACCCCAGTTAAAATTTAATTTAACTACAGAAGCGCCCTGGCTTGACAAAGAACGAATTCTACGTATTCCACTAATGCTACCAACGGACTCCTCAATTGGGCGAGTTACTAAGGTTTCTATGTCTTCTGGGGCAACCCCTTCATAACTCGTATATACCGTTATAGTCGGAAAAGATACGTCAGGATAAAGATTTAAGCGCAAATTTTGGAGGCCATAAATCCCAAATCCCACAAAAATGAGGGTAGTCATTAATAGGGTAATAGGACGTTCAACGGCTAGTTTTGATAATGCTCCCATAGTTATTAGCGGTTAGACGAGCTAGCAGTGGAGTCATTACCAGCAGACCTGAGCTTTTGAAAGTATGCTCTGCGTTCTTCTGGACTCATAGATCGAATTTTATTACGCTCTTCATCACTCAGGTTAGCAAAAGGGTTACCACTTCGATTACCGGCTTCGCGCATAGTTGGTTGCCTGGAATTCTGACTACTATCATCGACTGATTCTATGGAATTTTGTTCGGCTGTCTGGAATAAAGCCCCGCTAGCCACAGATATTCTTCCACCATCTTCAAGACCCTGTTGCCCGGTAATAACAATATTGTCCCCTGGCTGTAATCCTGATAAGACTTCAATACGGTCACCCTGCTCTATCCCTAATTCTAGTGTACGGCGCTCCGCAGTACTGTCTCCTTTAGATACAAAAACGGAATAGCTTCGCTTGAGTTCTATGGTGTTCGATTCTGGATTAACAACAGTTTCTACCACCTCGACTAGTGCGCTTCGTGGTATGATGACGGCATTTTCCTTGGTTTGGATATTGATAAGATTTTCTGCCAAAACCCCGGAATATATAGTGCTACCCACTTGCGTTAAAGTAATAACTACTTCACCGAGTCCGGTAGTCGGGTCAAGTTGGGGACTTTTTCTAGAAACGACCCCACTAGCAGATACACTAGCTTCGTTTGAAACTCTTAGTCGTACACTCTGACCAATTTGGACGGATTGCCAGTCTTGAACTGGTAAGAAAATTCTGGTTTCATAACCACTATCACTTGCTAGCTCGAAAAGGGTTTGGCCCGAGGGTGCGAGATCACCTTCTTCTAAGCTACGACTTAAGACTACACCGCTAACTGGAGCTCGTACTTCAGTAAAATTAAAGTTTTCCAGTGCCTGTGTTAAAGAAGCTCGAGCGGATTCAACCTGTGCCATGCTGTTTCGGTAGGTGGCCAATGCAATTTCATATTCACTATCGCTTACCAATTCTTTAACTAATAATTGACGCTGTCGTTCGAATTGTGCACTATCTCTTCGTAATGCAGTGAGACTCTGAGTTAATTGTGCTTCGGCTTGGCTAAGTTGATCCCTAAATGTTTTATCGTAAATTTTGGCCATTAACTCACCACGTTCAACTTGATCACCTAAATCGACGTAAATTCTTGTAAGTCGATTCGAAACTTGAGGAGACACACTCACTAAATCTTGCACCTTTATGGTACCATAGGAACGAACTTGATCGGCAATAGTGCTAAGTTCAACCTTTATAGTTTCGACGCTAGTACTGCGGTTAGCTGAAAAGCTGCTAAAACGGCTAAAATCAGGTCTTCCGCTGGATGAATCTTTATCACCTCCGCAGTTTAGAACTAATAATGATGGAATAAGTAAGAGAAACAGTATTTTTTTCACAATAATCAAGGTATTAAGTACATGGAAAGCCTGCTTTGTAGAAAAGAGGCACTTTAAATTGAATAACGGACAAAGAACGCCATTACGTTCATTTTATCCTACAATAAACTTGTTAAAAAAAGTAATGTAAAATATTGAGTAAGATAGATTTGAGTAAAAAGTTTTCCTATTATTAAACAGGTGATTGAAGTGCTATTATCCCGTTCGTTTAGCTGATACTACTAGACACTAATCCATAATCCAATCCAAACCGATGAAATTTTTTATTGACACTGCAAACTTAGAAGAAATACAAGAAGCACATGATTTAGGGGTGCTAGATGGTGTGACAACGAATCCAAGTTTGTGTGCAAAAATTGGTGTCAGAGATTTTGAAGGTCACATTAAGAAAATTTGTGACATTGTTGAGGGAGATGTGTCTGCAGAAGTAGTCTCTACCACCTATGCTGAAATGGTAGAGGAAGGTCGAGCGATAGCTGAAATAGCCGACAATGTTGTTGTTAAAATTCCTTTGATTAAAGATGGAATTAAAGCAATTAAAACCTTTAGTGAGGAAGGTATCAAAACCAATTGTACCCTTTGTTTTTCTGCAACACAAGCGCTCATTGCTGCTAAAGCTGGGGCAACGTATATATCACCATTTTTGGGTAGGCTCGATGATATAAGCACTAATGGGATGACACTAATCGAAGATATTGTACAGATTTATTTTAATTATGGGTATCCAACAGAGGTACTTGCCGCGAGTATTCGTCATCCATTGCATGTATTGGAGTGCGCAAAGGCTGGAGCTGATGTTGCTACTATGCCTTTGAATGTAATCACTGGACTGCTAAAACATCCATTAACAGACTCTGGGTTAGAACGATTTTTAAAAGATTGGGATAATCTCCAAAAGAGTCTAAATAGCTAACGTGTTTTATGGGTAAATATCCAGTTAGGCTGCCCCAATTAGATTTTGAGCAATAATGCTTGACGATAATACACCTGGGAGACCCGCTCCTGGATGTGTGCCTGCTCCCACAAAAAAGAGTTCATCCACATCCTCAGATTTATTGTGGGGACGGAACCATGCTGATTGCGTTAAAATGGGTTGTACTGAAAAAGCAGAACCTTTATAACTGTTGAGAACATCTTGGAAGTGGAGTGGGTCAATGTAATGCTCCGCTACCAAATGCTTGGATAAATCAGGCAAGTAGTTTTCTTCCAAGAAATCCATAATTGCTTTTTTGTACGTAGGCGCAAAAGTTTCCCAGTCTGTATTGCTGTCTAAGTGTGGTACGGGTGAGAGAACATAAAACCCTTCATGACCCTCAGGGGCAATGCTTGAATCAGTTAGAGTTGGCATATGTAGATAAAGTGAAAAATCTTCAGCTACTATTTTATTATCGAAAATATCGTCTAATAATGCTTTATAACGAGGGCCTAGTATAATATTATGGTGAGCTAGCCCTTGATCGCGATATTGCCTATCGGTACCAAAGTAGATGACAAAAAGGGACATGCTATATTTGGTACGTGCAATTTTTCGATCGGAATATTTTTTGCGATGTGTGGGCTTTATCATATTCTTATATGTAAAAGCTACATCGGCATTAGAGACTATTGTGTCGGCTTCCATTATCTCTCCATTCCCAAGTTGCACACCTGTTGCCTTACCGTTTGTAATGAGAATTTCATCGACTTCGGTCTCTAAGTGGATTTTACCCCCTTGTTCGGTGATCAGTTGTTCAAATGCATTCACTATAGCTCCAGTACCACCCAACGCATAATGAACCCCCCACTCCCGTTCGAGATAGTGAATCATAGCATAAATAGAAGTGGTGTCAAAGGGATTACCCCCCACTAGTAGAGGGTGAAAAGAAAAGCATTGTCTTAAAAAATCGTTTTTGATGAATTGGGAAACATATTTGTATACATTTTTATGCGATTGTAGGCGAATAAGGTCTGGCGCTACTTTTAACATATCGCTCACCTTTAAAAATGGCTTGTCCGCTAATTCAGTGAATCCTTTATCAAAAATAGGTTTTGTAGTCGCTAAAAAGTCCTCGTATCCTTGCTTGTCTTCGGGACTCCATTTGTCAATTTCTTTTAGGGTAAATTCATGATCATTGTTATAATCAAAACTTTTACCAGTGTGATCGAAAATTCGGTAGAATGGGTTACAGGGAACAAATTTAACATAGTCTTGTCTTTTTTTCCCCGCTGCTGTCCAAATGTCGTCAAATAAAAATGGCGCAGTTATAACAGTAGGTCCGCCGTCAAACTTGAAGCCATTTTGTTCATAAACATAGGCTCTTCCTCCTAATTTATCCCTCTTCTCTATGATGTTTACGTCATGGCCAGCTGATAACAAACGTGATGCAGCGCTTAATCCGCCAAAACCGCTTCCGATGACAATTATATTCTTTTTCATTGTAACATATTTCTAATAATAACTAAGTAACTTAAAGTCTTAGGAAATCAATCCCACAAAAATTATTTATTAATTTGCTTAATAAATCCTTCGTGACCAAGTCCTTTAAGACGATTCATAGCTTCAATTGCAATCACTGGATTTTCGAAATCACCAAAGTATACTCGATAATAAGTAACTCCGTTGACTTGGACTTCAGCAACATAGCTGCTACGAATTCTAGATGACTTTTGTTCTGCAGCATCCCTATAGTCGTATGACCCTAATTGAACTGTATATCGAGGTTTGGTTGGATACACGTTACCCGTTCCATCATCAAGTACAAATATTTTAACTGGTGCTGTACCAGGACCTATCATATCGATAGCCTCCGCTCCTGCTCTTGATAAATCAATTACTCTGTCTTTAGCATAAGGTCCTCGATCGTTTATGCGCAACTGTATTCGTTTTCCATTGGCCTGATTTTCAACGATCACCTGTGTATTAAACGGGAGAGTTTTGTGTGCTGCTGTCATCTCATTCATATCATATACCTCTCCATTTGCTGTATTGCGCCCTTGGAAATCAGGCCCATACCAACTTGCTGTACCTGTTTGGATGAAGGCTACCCCAATGGGTAGGTTTTGGGTGAGTACTTCTTCTTTTTTATAATCATTTGTTTCGCCAATTGTTGAATTGTCCGTTTGGATTGATTCTTTAATCGTGGGAGATGTTTGCTGTTTCCCCGTTGTCTCTTCTTCTATTTTAAAAACAGATGCACCAACATTATTTTTTTCAGATGGGGATGATGATGCTCTATTTGGGAAAGTTTTTGATTGGGTTTCTGTAATTTGAGTACCTTTTCTGACAATACCACAATTAGTGAGTGTAAGGATTAAAAGAATGGTACCGATAAGTGGAGTGTACCTACTAAAGAAGGATGAAATGGGCATAGTCACTAAATGTGGAAATCGCTGAGTTAAAAAGATAGATAGCATGAAAGTTGAAGATGGGATTTGAATCCACGATCAACGCTGCATGACAGCATTAGTCTAGTTTTGAACTGATTCGACAATGCAGTTATCCAGTATCGAGTAGAAATGTACCACTGTTTTACTAAAATCTGCAATACTATCAATTTTAAGCTCATATATTGCAGTAATTTGTTGATTATAGCAAATCTATTAACCTTAAAAATAGATGAATAGTGCTTAGTTATATACTCATTGCAATAAATATAGGTGTTTTTCTGTGGTCACAGAAATATCCAGTCATTATGGAGAAAGGTATGCATATGCCTTATAGAACAGTCCGAAAGGGAGCATGGTATGAATTAGTGAGCTCAGGTTTTTTACATGGTGGTTGGTCTCACCTCCTTTTTAACATGATCACCTTATTATTTTTTGGGCCTGTATTGGAGCGAAGTATTGGGTCTGAGCACTTTTTTATTCTTTATATGAGCGGGCTTGTCGCTTCCTCAATACCTTCTCTCATTAAGCATAAGGAAAATCCTAATTACGCTACCATTGGAGCATCTGGTGCTGTTGAAAGTGTATTATTTGCCTTCATAGTTTTGTTTCCATTCACACCATTACAACTCATGTTCATACCAATAGGTATACCTGCGTTTATTTTTGGAGGATTATTTGTAGTATATAGTATCTGGGCTGGTAAACGTGAGGGTAGAATAAACCATGAAGCTCATGTAGCAGGTGCTATTTGGGGGGTACTTTATATGTTACTATTCGTCCCTAACACCTTTGATCATATAAAGACTATTTGGTTCTAACTAAATGTAATAAGTATTTTAAACCTAGCCATTTTGTGCTTTAAAATCAGCCATAAAAGACGCCAAAGCCTGAACACTTTCCATAGGACAAGCGTTATAAATACTCGCGCGAATGCCGCCTACACTTCGATGTCCTTTCAGCGCATCTAGGCGAGCAGTGCTAGCTTCTTTGAGGAACTTTTTTTCCAATTCTCCAGACAATAAGCGGAAGGTAACATTCATCAAAGATCGGGACGAATGATCTGCTGTGCCAGTATAAAAATCGTCTTGATCTATAGCCGTGTAGAGTAGCTTTGCTTTTTCTGCATTAAATTGTTCAAAATAGGATATACCACCTTTCTTTTGTAGCCATTCTAATACAAGCTTTACCATATATATAGGAAATACCGGCGGTGTATTAAATAGCTTTTCAGCATGCGTACGATAATTCATTATGGTGGGAATGTCGAATTTATTTATACTATCTAATATATCTCTACGAACAATAACAACAGTAACCCCGGCAGGGCCTAAATTTTTTTGAGCCCCTGCATATATGATACCGTAACGGGGCATATCAATAGGTTTAGATAAAAAATCTGAAGAGGCATCGCATACTAGTGGTACCCCGTTAGTCTCTGGTTCAGTTGCGAATTGTGTTCCAAAAATTGTGTTATTAGAAGTGAAATGTACATACTTTGCTTGCTCATTTAGCTTTAACTCTTCTTGTGTGGGAATATGCGTAAAATTTCGATCTTTCCCACTATATGCCTCATTTATTTCTCCAAATGCTTTGGCTTCTTTTATGGCTTTAGTAGACCAAGCACCAGTATTTATATAGTCTGCTGTTTGTCCTGAAAATAGTAGATTCATAGGCGCCATTAAGAACTGAGTACTTGCCCCACCTTGTAAAAAAAGTATTTCGAAATCATCACCCAAATCTAAGATAGAAGTAAGTAGGGAAATTGATTCTTCATGAACTTGGGTATAGTCAACGCCACGATGACTTTTCTCCATTATGGATGTTCCAGTACCCTCATAGTCTACTAGATCACTTTGTGCTTTTTGAAGTACTTCTAAGGGTAATATGGCAGGTCCTGCACTAAAATTATGTACGCGATTCATAATGTGGATGGTTGAGTGATGATAGGATTTTAGTAATGATTTTTAAAAGATTGAAATGTTTTACAGAGAATCAAATGAATAAGTTGAAATGATCTTAAGGTGAATAGATTTATTTAAACTGATAAAATTCTTTACCATATATTCGCGATTAAACTTGTCCAAAAAAACTGTTTACTTGTTTCTTCTTTTTTTTGGTAGCTTTTTAATTCATCAAGCCCTTAAAAATAGGGAAGTTCTAGCTTATATTGAATCTAATTTGATAAGAAAGGCAGGGATAATTTGAATTAGATAAAGCACGTTTTTTTAACTGCTTAAATACTTATTTTTACATATATCAATAATTTTTAATTTTTTGCTAAAGAACTATGGACGATTTAAAGAATTTAAATGAAGATCAGCAGAAACAACTCCTCTTCATGATGCTAGTTCAGCAGCATCAACAAATTGGAATGATGGGTTTAGGAAAAATTAAAAATCCTACCACTGACCAAATTGATAGGGATTTAGGGTCTGCTAAGTATGCAATTGACACCCTTAATGCATTAGCTGAATATACTGACGGGAATCTACCCATTGAATTGAAATCCTATTTAGACCAAAGCTTAATCAATCTCAGACTAAATTATGCGGATGAAGTTAAGAAAGAGGATTCTATCTCGGGGAAATCGAGTAAGGAAAAAGTACAGGGAGAAACAGAATCGTTTGAAGCAAAAAAAGATTAATGCTGCAGGTGGCGTAGTATTCCGATATAACAGTTTTGAGATGGATTCTTTTAGTACCAGCTCTACTAACCATGACTTTATTTCGCCTTCCATTGATGCAACGGAGTCTCATTCTCATTTTTCTATAGAACAATCCCTAGAGATATTATTAATACGTCGTAACGGGTTATGGGATATTCCTAAAGGGAAGGTTGAAAAAAATGAACAGGTTGCTTATGCCGCTCGCCGAGAAGTGCAAGAGGAGGTGGGCCTCGTAGATCCTATTATTACGCACTTTATTTGTACAACCAATCATGAATATGAACAAAAAAATAAAAGATATCACAAAACAACCTACTGGTATGGGATGATTGATGCCAAAGAGTATAGGGCAATAAATGGAATCAATATAAAAAAAAAGACTAAACCAATAGACTCAATGAAGTTTCGATTTATACCACAAGTAGAAGAGGGAATTACAGACGTACGCTGGGTTGATATATTAAAAGCACAAGATTGGGTAGCATTTGACAACCTGCGAGAGGTACTGAGTCTACTTACCGAACAAATTACCGGACTATAAATAGAATTAGACTTATTTTAAATGCTTTAAAGTGATCTTAATTTATTGAAATAAAAAAAACCTCCACCAATTGATGAATTTGAGTAATTATTGTTGATTCGACTTCAATTTATATCGTACATAAATTTAATTCTGTAGCCGGAATACAATAGGCAAACTATATTGAACGCGAACTGGTCTACCCCTCTGCATACCTGGTGTAAATCGAGCGCTTTTTACAGCTTTTAATGCTTCTTCATCACAACCACCACCGATACCACGAATAACACGCGGATTTTCAACTCTACCTTGTTCGTTTACAATAAACTGTACAGTGACTCGGCCTTCAATACCTGCTCGTCGCGCCATTTCAGGATATGACACCTTACGTTGTAGTGCACCTAAACCACCACGGAGCTGTGGCATTTGTTCTACAACTACAAAGAAATCATCTTCTGGTTCATCGTCTTTAGGTGGTGGTGGAGGAGGTAACTCAAACATATCTCCCAGATCGAGTTCGGTATCTAAATCCAGGATTTCGTCTTCAATAATTTCATCGTTTGGCACTTCTACAGGGACTGGTGGTCTTGGCGGCGGCGGCGGAGTTTCAATTTGCTTTGTTTGGATTACCTCTTCCATTACAACCTCTTCCTGCTCTTCTACAGGAAGGGGTGATGGCGGGTCGCTGTATAAGTTAATACGAACCAACCCAATAAATGTCAACAACGCAACAATCAGACCTAATTGCAAGTACACATTGTAATTACGTCTTAAGTCAGCTTCCGCTTGTTTTCTGTCAGTGATCATGATGAATACACAATTAGAATTAAAAATCTTAATAAACCAAATTTTTTGGAGCCTCGCAAGATTAATGTTCACTTTTTATGCGTTCAGTATGGTCTTTAATCCGTAGAAGTAGTAGATATACTAAAAGTCCTAAGAAAGTGCCTAGAGTATCAAAAAAAATATCCATCCATTCTGGGCTTCGGTTAATAGGTAGGATTCCTTGTAGTATTTCAATGGTAATTCCAAAAAGTAAAGGAACTACTATAAGTATAGCTAAAGATACTCGTTGTGGTTGAAATGCTCGCCAAGTAATTCCTGTGGCCAAAGTCCAAGCCATAAATGCACCGGCGTGCATTACTTTATCATACTTAAAAACCTGATACTCCGGTAAATTAGAGTTAGGCATGAGTGTGCCGATCAGGATAAGTAGGGTAGTCAGTATGTAAGTCCCCCCAATTAGTAGCTTAAATCGTTGGATCAATCCGATAAAATTTATTTTCATACTATAAATATTACTTGCTCGTTTTTCTCTCTACAGTACAGTAAACACCATCTAATTTTATTTTTAAGCTAAGTAGTAAGCATTTGCGTTGTTTATACTCATTTTTTCACTAAATCAGCGGGGCTGAGATGAGCGTTAACCATTAGAATTTTTTGGGCTTGCTCCCAGTTTTGTTGACATGCCTTAACTAGAGCCATATCCACTGATGACTTTTCGAGCATCATTGCTGCCATGGACCCACTTAGTACATCACCAAATCCGATTCTGTTAAAAAGTGTAGTGTCATACTGGGTCCAATATGAAAACCCTTCAGGGGAGCAAATAGCAGTAGGAATTCCTTTACTTACTATCCAAATCCCAAACTTTTTTGCTATATACTCAGCCCTCTCTATACGTTCAATTTCAATAGACAATTCACATTTACAATCTGGGGTCAAGGTAGATAACAAATGTGCGAATTCACCTTTATGTGGACTTATAACAAGCTTTTGTTCGCGTGGTCTTTTTTTGAGAATGGGCGGGCTTAACGCATATAGCGAATCAGCATCCAACAGTAAAGGGCCCGGATATTTTTCAATTAAACTTAGAGTAAGCTTCATAGCCTTCTCAGACCGTCCCAGTCCAGGCCCTAGAAGACATAGTCCATTCTTTTTAGAAAGTATGTTTAAAATCTCTTGGCTGTGATGATGGCCTAGTTTGGTTTCATCATCCAAACCAACACCTACTTTAACAGTTTCTGGAAGATGGAAATCATAAAGGTTCAAAAGTCCTTTTGGACATATGATTTGTACTGCTCCGGCACCTTGAGCCCATGCACTTTTTGCAGCGTAAATAGTTGCTCCTGTCATCCCTACTGCACCACTTATGATATGTATTACCCCCTGACTATATTTATGATTGCGTTTTTTTCTAATTGGTGCTTCTAGCCCCTCAACATTTTGAACCCACTCTTCATCGATGATAAATTGGTGTGCTTCTTTAAATGATGATGGAATGGGCAGTTCGCAGCGAATGATTTGACCGCAGTAGCTTGGGCCATCTTCTAAAAAATATCCCGGTTTAATTCCGCCAAAACAAAAGGTGAAATCTGCTGAAAAAGCATCTCCCATACATACACCTATGTCAGGATGTATACCCGAAGGAATGTCAAGTGCATATTTATTGATAATGCCTGTATTTACAGAATTGTTTATCAGGCTAATTATTTCTTCGAGTGAGGCACTAATTGGGCTTTTTATCCCGATACCTATTAGGCCATCTACAATGAAATCTGCGGTAGCTAGGGCTTTAGAAAAGTGGGTTAAAGCGGGTTTGTTAAGCAATTGTTTTGCATCATTTGCTTTCTTTTTATCAAGATGAGATTCTTCTTCTTTCCCATCAATATCACTAAGTAAGGTGATTTCACCACCTACCGACAACCATCGTTGTGCATTCAAATAAGTATCTCCTTTTAGGCTATTCAAATGAACTAGTGAATGTACACGAACTTCTAAGCCATATTCGTGCAAAAGACGAGCAACCACATACGCATCGCCTCCATTATTACCCTTTCCGGCTAAAATAATACCCCGTGCGTTGAAAGATTCATGATGTTGAATCCAATCTGCAACTCTTGTGCCGGCTATTTCCATGAGACACTCCCCGGGAATTCCAAAGTTCTCAATGGTAGCACGGTCTAAGTTGTGCGATCCTTCCGCTCTGTACAAACCAAAGGGATGTAACTGACGGTGCCAAGGATGCTTTGATGATGGGTTCATCGTTCTACATTAGATGAGTCGAGGTTGTAATTGTTAAAACTATTAGTAAGCTCGAGCAAATAGAACTTTTTGCTTAGAAGCTTTTCCAGTGATTATACAAGTACCTGGTGTAGTCTTAGTCAATGGTATGCAACGAATGGTGGCCTTGGTCTCGTTTTTTATATGCTTTTCGGTTTCTGCTGTACCATCCCAATGCGCATAAATAAATCCGCCTTTTTGCTCAAGTACCTCTTTGAACTCTTCGTAAGTTTCTACTTCGCTGGTCATCTTTCCTAACCTAACTAAGGCTCGATTATAAAGATCATCTTGGATAGTACTCAATAGCTCAGATGCACGAGCACCTAAACCATCGCGTATTGTAATTTCTTTACTTAATGTATCTCTACGCGCCCATTCTACTTTATTATTTTGTACATCTCTTGGGCCAATGGCTATACGTAATGGAATTCCACGAGTTTCATGTTCCGCAAATTTGAAGCCAGGCTTGTAGGTGTCACGAGTATCGATATGAGCTCGGATACCATGCTCTTTAAGTTCGGATAACAGGCTTTGGCCATATGATAGTACTGTCTGTCGTTCTTCGTCAGATCGGTATATTGGTACAATGACGATTTGCTTTGGAGCTAATTTTGGGGGCAGGACTAAACCATTATCATCCGAATGGGTCATGATAAGACCCCCAATTAATCGGGTTGAAACACCCCAGCTAGAGGCCCAAACAAATTTATAATCGCCATCTTTGTCTTGAAAAGTTACGTCAAATGCTTTAGCAAAATTTTGGCCTAAAAAATGTGAGGTGCCAGCTTGTAATGCTTTCCCGTCCTGCATAAGTGCTTCAACACAGTAAGTATCCTCAGCACCTGCGAAACGTTCTGAAGCTGTTTTAATCCCAGTTATAACAGGCATGGCCATAAATTCTTCAGCAAACGTGCGATAAATATCCACCATTTGTAAGGTTTCTTTAACGGCTTCTTCCTTTGTTGCATGTGCGGTATGTCCCTCCTGCCATAAAAATTCCATAGTCCGCAAAAAGAGACGAGTTCGCATTTCCCAGCGTATAACGTTGGCCCATTGATTCACTAAGATTGGGAGGTCTCGGTACGACTGAATCCAATTTCTGTAAGTATCCCAGATAATGGTTTCGGAGGTAGGACGGACAATTAATTCTTCTTCTAATCGGGAATCAGAATCAACTTCAACGCCTCCATTTACACTTTTTAATCGGCTATGAGTGACTACTGCACATTCTTTTGCAAACCCTTCTATATGTTGCGCTTCCTTGGAAAGAAATGATTTTGGTATGAAAAGTGGGAAATAAGCGTTTTCATGGCCTGTATCTTTGAACATTTGATCTAAGGCATTCCTCATGTTTTCCCATAAGGCCATACCAGTTGGACGTATAACCATACTTCCTCGTACAGGTGAATGTTCGGCAAGTTGGGCTTCTTTCACAACATCTAAATACCACTGGGAATAATCTTCACTTCTTTTAGTAATTCTTTTGGCCATGATCGTAATGATTTAATGTATTTCTGAAAGGTAATAAACTAAGGCCATGAATGTGAAAAGGCTTTAGAAAAAACTTTATGTAAATGCTAGGAAAGCCTTATATTTTAAGTATATTTTTGGCGTGGTAGCTCAGATGGTTAGAGCGCACGACTCATAATCGTGAGGTCGACGGTTCAATTCCGTCCCACGCTACTTTTTTTAAGGTGACTGACCAAATGCAGGCACCTTTTCTTAGTTCATTTAAGACTCATTTCCTTGCAGTCTTCACCGAAGAGTATTTTAAACATATCGGAACTAAAACCAGAGGTATAGGATTATAACAAAAACAGCAATTCAAATTAAATACAATAATGAATAAGCTTATAAAGACTTCAGACATATTCATCTTACTTTCAGCTGCATTGTCTATGGCGGTCTCAATTTACTTTTGGTTTAACGGGTTCAAAGAAGAAGGTGTTTTTATTGGGTTATGGGTTCCATCTTTACTTGGATTCGGTAACTACCTTAAAAATCTCGTGATACAGTATAAGATAGAAAGGAAAGATAATGAGTAATGTATTTGTCATTGGAATGTTTGTTACCTTTTTATTCATACTTGGTTTTGGAATAACAATTCGTGAATTTCGTAATCTGAATGAAAAAGACAATGGACCAAAGAGATGATTACTAATCTTATCTTTATCATAGGCATCATTGTATTTATAATTTTTTTCTCTGGTCTATTTATGTTTGGGAAAGAAGAAAAAAGTGATAAAAAGAACTCCCAATATTATTCCCATCTAGACACAAATGATTATGATGGAATGGGTGATTTTAGCAGGTTTGGGAATAGTAAGAAAAAATAAATTTCAAGCTACTTAAAATTATTATTGATCTACAATTTTATTTGTAATCACTAGCTATGGATTACTTAAACGATATGTTAACAACTAATTGGTTTTTAGTTGTAAAATCTGGGATGGGTTTGTTAATTGGTATTCTTATTGTTTTAGGCATTAAATTTAGTTTGAGGGAAGTAAAAAGAAAGTGACTATACAATTGATAAAGCTAATGTGTTAACACTTCGCCATCTTATTTACATTCCTAAATGTGTATCGACTACTCTAACAGGTGTAGAGTGTGAATTACCAAGTAGACTATTTGAGATAAATTTACTATAGTTTCTACTAACTTCTCTTACAACTGAACGTATAAAAACATTAACTAAACTCATCTATTTAGCATAATAATAATTTATGAATTAAATTTTATGTTTCTTCATAATCTGTCTAATAAGGTTGGTTTGTGGGGTTTTTCTACCACACTCTAAACTAATATTGGGATAATTCTACTTCTTCCTTTGGAGTTCGATACATACACATGATAGAGAATATCATCTTGTTAATCTATCTCTAAATAAGTACTAACCCCTGTATCACTAATACTACTTTTTATCATACTGTATTTGTCTCTTCAAGGTAATTACATCTTTGTAAGACTGCGTGTTGGTATTATACTTATCAATTATGAGCAGATACCACAAATAACAGTTAGATCCTGTATTGATAAAAACGAAAACTGTACTATAAAAAAGCCGTCCCCAACTCAATGGTAGACGGCTAATATCATCTACAGACGGCTATTACCCCATTTGCACTTTAAACATAGGATTTGCTAACAGATTGCTCAATAATCTTTATTACGTAATTTAAATACGTATAAATACGTATAACCCCGATAAACAACTATAAGCCTCACAACTATGAACATATTCTCTTACCATCTACAATTCCTAACTTCTAATCAGTCATGAGTACAAATGACCCTAGAAATGCGTTCACATGTGCTCTAGATTAGTTTTATTTTCTATTGCAAATCGCACCAAGCTAGCTGTATTTTTAAGATCTAGCTTTTTAAGTAGATTGGTTCTATGCTTGTCGACGGTTCGTGGCGAAATGAACAATATTGATGCAATCTCTGTACTAGTGTTTCCATGTATGAGCAAGTGTAGAACCTCGCGTTCCCGCCGGGTAATGATTTTTTTGGACTTTCGGTAAGTGGTGAGTTTTCGATATTCCCGAGTCATCATTTTTGAATAAATTTTCCCAAGGTAGGTATCTCCCTCTCCTACTTTGGTGGCTGCATCTACCAACTCGATTCTATGCGCACTTTTCATTAGCAGACCTTGGGCACCAGAGGCTAAAAAATCATTTAACGTATCTTCTTTGTAATCATCAGCCAATATAAGTATGCGAGTCTCCGGAAATTTCTCAATAAGTTTCTTAGTTAGGTGTATTCCTGAAATTTCAGGAAGTTGAAAAGAGAGCACACAGAGTTGAGGTTTTTCAATTTCATATGCACTTAAGACTAATGCACCATTATCTATCTCCGAGACAATATCGAAGTGATGGTCCGATAAGATAGACCTAAGTCCGTGGCGAAATATTTCATTACCGTCGGCAACGATTGTTGATATTTTTTCCATGTAGACCTCCCCAGGCTAAATGGATGTTAGCTTAACCAACTCAATAATAACTGATTGGCATAACTTATGGATGTTCAGGATATATTAACATATAAAATAACTAAAAAAGAACAATCTCAAAAAACTATTGAGTGTTAGAATAATCATATTCATTAGAAGGGCTCTATTAATTCAAATAAAGCAATTCTTTAATTTAAACTTCTTGTGGGATATTCGTCCACATAATGTGTAATTTACTTTGATTATATATGCTTTGGATTCATAAATAACGGATATTTTACAGTCCATAGCCTCACTCAATTTATTGTTAGTTAGATTATTTATGAAAACATTACAACGCAGTCATAGCTGCGGTGAACTTACAGTGCAGCACATTGGTCTGCAAGTAGTACTCAACGGTTGGGTTGGACCTCGGAGAGATCTTGGAGGACTTATATTTATTGATTTAAGAGATCGTTTTGGGGTTACCCAGATAGTGTTTACTGAAACTGATGTAGTGTTACACAAGAGAGCAGAACAGTTACGTACGGAGTATGTTATTGGAATTAAAGGTACGGTCATTGCGAGAGGTGAAGAGAATATTAATTCAAAATTGATTACTGGTGAGGTAGAAATTGAGGTTAATGATTTAGTGATTTATTCCGAAGCACAAACACCACCATTTGAAATTAAGGATGGTATCACAACGAATGAAGAAGTCCGGCTAAAACACCGGTACTTAGACTTACGCAGACCAGAAGTTCAGAAAAAATTATTTGTGCGCTCTAAAGCGTATCATATTATTCGCAGTTTTTATCATGAGCGGCAGTTTGTTGAAGTAGAAACACCAGTACTTATGAAAAGTACACCAGAAGGTGCCAGAGATTATTTAGTACCAAGTAGAGTTAATCCTGGTAAGTTTTTTGCCCTACCTCAAAGTCCTCAAACTTATAAACAACTCCTGATGACATCTGGTTTTGATCGATACTTCCAGATTACCAAGTGTTTTAGAGACGAAGATCTGCGGGCAGATCGCCAACCTGAGTTCACGCAGATTGATGTGGAAATGTCCTTTGTAGATGAGGAACACATATATAGTATACATGAGGAGCTTATTTCCAGGATATTCAAAGAAACCATAGGTGTGGAGCTGGCAACCCAATTTCCACAAATGAGTTATGATCAAGCAATGAAATCCTTTGGATCCGATAAGCCTGACTTACGGTTTGGATGTGAGTTTGTAGATTTCTCTGATATTGTTGCTAAGGCAGAGTTTAAAGTGTTTTCCGATACGGTATTGCAGGGTGGTGGCGTTGTTGGATTCACTATTCCAGGGCAAGGTATGATGGGACGTGGTGCCATTGATCGTTGGACCGAACGAGTAAAAAAAGAGGCTGGAGCAGGAGGACTCATATACATTAAAATGCAGGAGGATGGTCCTTTTTGTAGCGTTGCTAAATTTTTAAAGGACACAATTATTGATGAAATGGTGACAGCTTCTAAGGCAGAAAATGGTGATTTGATATTCTTATTGGCAGGGCCAAAACCACAGGTACTTGAGCAATTGGGTCAACTAAGGTTAATGGTGGGGGAAGAATTTGGGTTAATTGACGAGAATGTATTTAAACCTCTTTGGGTTACGGATTTCCCTTTATTTAAGTGGGATACTGAATTGCAGCGGTACCATGCCATGCATCACCCATTTACATCACCCAGGGTGGAGGATAGTGAGCTCATGGATACTGAACCTGGAGCAGTGCGGGCTCGAGCGTATGATTTGGTATTGAATGGGAGCGAAATTGGAGGCGGATCTATACGGATACATCATCCTAAAATGCAGCAACGAATGTTTGATCTGCTTGGAATTGATGAGAAAGAGGCGGAGGATAAGTTTGGATTTTTGTTACAAGCTTTTCGCTATGGCGCACCACCACATGGAGGTATCGCATTAGGTCTGGACCGACTTATTATGATATTAACTAAGGCAAAGAGTTTGAAGGATGTTATTGCATTTCCTAAAAATCAACGAGCCCAAAGTATGATGGATGATTCTCCTGCTTGCGCAGAAGCTAAGCAGCTAGATGAGTTGCATATAAAATTAAAACGTATTCAATCTTAGCGCGGTATGCTATTATGAAAACCGCAGGTATAGATGGTTGTAGATATGGTTGGATCCTTATCAGTTTTGATAAGGGACAAGAACACTATGAAATACTTAAAGATGGGGCGGAATTAGAGAGTGCACTTGGTGATTATGACCGTGTATTCATTGATATGCCTATAGGCCTAGAGGAGGAATCCTATACAAGACAATGTGATCTAGAGTTGCGAAAACGGTTAGGTTCGGAATACTCCTCGAGTGTGTTTAGTCCACCTATACGGCCTGCCTTGTATGCTCCTACCTATGCTGAGGCAAATATGACAAGTTATGATTATACCGAGAAAAAACTCACGCTACAATCATGGAATATAACACCCAAAATTAGGGTCTTGGATGAGTTGCTTATAAAACATGAGGGTTGGGAAGGGCATGTTCTAGAGAGTCATCCGGAATGGCTATTCAATAGGTTGAATGGAGGTATGATTTTTCAGAAAAAAAACCTCAAAAAAGGTATTAGGCATCGTTTAGAATTGTTAATCGAAGAAAGTGA
>CESW01009287.1_pt1 | contig 19777 bp, 18 predicted proteins | sample 531171 | NCBI WGS metagenome assembly CESW01 (sample SAMEA2621859, study PRJEB7988) | marine metagenome | biome: marine biome (ENVO:00000447); feature: surface water layer (ENVO:00002042); material: "saline water (ENVO:00002010), including plankton (ENVO:xxxxxxxx)" | depth 5 m
AATTTTAATAAGCTGTATTTTACTAATTAAAGAAATTACTAAGAATCAATTTCAGGATGTTACTATCCTTAGCTTCCAAGCAAATATATATTCTATTTTAATTGCTAAAATCTTTAAAAAAAAAATAATTGTTAGATTAAATTCCTCACCTACTGGTTGGTTAAAAAATTCATTTAAAAAAAAGATATTTACTAAAATATATTCTTTATCAAATTTAATTATTGTAAATAGTCAAGAATTTAAAAATGAAATTAAAAAAAGATTAAATTTAAAATCAATTTGTATTTATAATCCCTTGGATAAAAACAGAATTGCAAAAAAAGCAAAGGTAAGTTTTAAGAAAAATCCTTTTAAAATCAAAAATTCATTAAAACTAATTAGTGTTGGCAGATTAGTCGACCAAAAAGATCATTTAACATTATTAAGATCAATTAGAAATATCAAAAATAAAATCAAAGTTGAATTAATCTTAATAGGCCAAGGAAAAAATAAGATTTTATTAAATGATTATATAAAGATTAATAGACTAGAAAAAAATGTAAAAATTTTAGGGTACAAAAAAAATCCCTATCCTTTTATAAAATATTCTAATGTTCTAGTGTTAACATCAAAATACGAGGGTTTACCTAATGTTTTGTTAGAAGCGATTACATTAAAAAGATTTGTAATTTCAAGCGATTGTCCAACCGGGCCAAAAGAAATTCTGGATAATGGAAAAGGTGGAATGTTATTTAAAACTGGTAATTATAAAGACTTATCTAAAAAGATTATTTTATGCAAGAACCAAACCAAGGTAATTAAAAGAAAAATTAATTATGCTTATTCATCATTAAAAAAATATGATTCAGAAAAAAACTTAAATTTATATTATAAAAATCTTATTTAATTTACTTAAAAATTTCTTTGATTTTTATAAATGAGCTCATAGCCTTTTCTTAAAAGCATCTTATTTTTTGAAATCAATTTAAACTTATTGTTTGCAAAGAAGAAATTAAGACTTCTTAGATTATAGTTTTTAATCAAAGAATCATCATAATGACACTCTAAGAGAATAATTTTAGTTTTTTCAATAAATTTTTTTAGACCAATCAAAACATTCAATTCATATCCCTCGGTATCAATTTTTAACAAGTCAATCTTTTTAAGTTTATTTTTAATTAAAATTTCGGATAATGTTTTAACTTTTATTCTTATCTTTTTTTTATAAATAGAACTTTTAAAATAAAATAAACCAATAACAATTTTTTTCAGTTTTGAATAAAATGATTTATCATTAATATCGTTTATTGATGACATCGAAGAAATATATCCAATATTTAAATTTACGTAGCCTTTTTTATTTCCTAAAGCAAATTCAAAAATTTCGAGATTTTTTTTTTTAATTTTTTTAAGTGTATTTGAACACTCTGGATTTGGCTCAAATGCGAAAATTTTCTTTACAGTAAAATTATTTGAAATATTGTTAATCATTTCACCTCCATGAGCACCTACATCAATATAAAGATCAATTCTTTTACTTAAATTTTTTTTTAAAATCTGAATGTTTTTTTTTTGAATAAAATGATCTAATCGGTCTAATATGATATTAATAAGATTTTTCATCTTTCAAAAAAAATATAATTGTTAATTACTCTTATTTTTCTTGGAGTATTTGAACAAGGTGTTGGTGTTGCCCAGCAATACCCATTGGTCGTAAACATATACGTTACATTATCAAAACTAAAACTTTCATATTTTTTATCAATTACAGTGTAAAATGGAAAATTATCAAATTTATATTGATCGTTACGATTGAATTCAGTTTCTAATCTCAAAATATTTTTTATATTAAAAATGATTACAATTAGAATAATAAAAAAATTAGTTATTTTATTAATATTAACTTTAGTTTTTTTTATAGAATAAAAATACAAAAATATCGATGTTAAAAAAATCGTTATAGGTAAATACCCTCCATATCTTAGAGACGGATGTTTAAAAAACCAAATTAATAATGCTAAAGAGCTAAAAAAAATCAATAATTCTCTAACTTTGATTAGATCATTATTTAAATTGAGTTTTTTATTAAAACTGAGAAATATAATTAAATTAATCAGAATAACTATAAATAAGAAATCTGAAACTTTGCCCACAAAATAATTTTTGTACCAGTTGGTGACCCAATTTAAACCTTTTATATACTCACTCAAATTTTCGACTTTATAATTTGGACTTGCTCCAGCTTTTGCCCACGACTCAAGCCAAATATTATTTCTAGTGACTTCCTGTGACTCTAAAGACCAAAAAAATTTATCTCCTATACAAGAAATTTCGACTGGATATATTACACAACCAGTATTTATAAAATTGTGAATAATAAATAAAACAATAAAAGATAAATAACAAATAACTGCTTTTAAATTAAGATTCTTATTTTTTAATGGATTTAACTTTAATTGATAGAAAACAAAAGGTATTAATAAAAAATAAATTAAGAAATAAACTTTAAATGAAAAAACTATTAATAATAAAAAGATATTAAAATATAGATTTTCTATTTTTTTATCAGCTATTAAAATATTTATTAAATTTATAATAATAACAAGTAAAATAATTTGACCAGCAATATCTGTTCCATATTCTGAGAGTCTAGTAAATTTAATATTTATTATTGTTAAAAATATTAATGATAATAAAAAAATTATATTTTTTTTTTTAAGATTTTTTATAATATTATCTAATAATATATAATTTACAAAAATAAGAATTAAATAATTGGGTAAATTAAACAAAAAATACTTTAGCCAAGGTAAAAATTTTAACGAATTTAAAAAAAGTAAAGCTGAATGATGTCTATAACCATAATTTAGAAGTCCCATGCCAAATGGAACTTTGTTTTCAGATAAACTCAGAGCAAAAGGTAAATGATAATAAGGAAAGTCGTCGTGATTTTTGGAAATTATGAAAAATAAAAAAGTGAAAATCGTAATTAAAAATAATAATTTTAAATTTTGATAATCAATCTTTTTTTTACCCAAGAAAAATAAGAATAAACCAACAATTAAAATCAAAACATTATGTAATGAATTATGTGATATAAAAAAACTGGTAAAATATGATAACACTATAAGAAAAAAAATTCCTAATAGCCCCAATTGACCATAATTAACAATAGATGCACCTTTAAATATTAAAATATTAAAAAATTTACCGTAACCAATATAAGATAGCCCAAATAGTAGAACGAATAAAAAAATTGATATTATTTCAAAAAAATGAATTATCATATGGCTTAAATATACTAATGAATTTTATTATCAAAGATATAAATCAAATTAATAAAATAACTATAATAGACAGAATTACACTATTGATTTACTCTTTTATTCCAATCTTTCTTATAATTGGAACTGGTGTAAGTGAATTAGCTATTATCATTTTAAGTTTAAAATTTATCATAGACTTTCTATTTCTGAAGAAAATAAAATTTCATAACAAAGAACTTATTTATTTTTTGTTATTAATCTATTTTTCATTAATTATAAATTCATATTTTTCAGTAAATTCAGAAAATTCTTTTTTAAGAAATATATTATTTTTCAAATATATAATTTTTATAATCGGTACTATAGATTTTTTTTCAAAAAGAGAATTAGCTTTTACTTTAGTTATAAAAATTTGGACAATAATCTTAATTATATTTTCGATTGATCTTTTTATTCAATTCTTCACACAAAAAAATATGATTGGTATTGAATCGCCATTAAAATATCATCGCCTTTCTGGCTTTATGGGTGATGAACTAAAAGCGGGAGCATTAATTTTATCATTTTGTTTTGTCATCTCGGGTTATTTTATAAATCATGATAAATATAAGCTAAATGGTTTAATCTTACTTTTTCTCTTTATAATGACGATTTTTATTACAGGAGATAGATCAAATTTTATTAAATCAATTTTAATAGTTTCTTTTCTAATATTTTTTATAGATAGAAAATATATTAAGCAAACAATAGTATTATTTTTAGTTTCTATAAGTCTGATCACAATATTAATTTCAACTAATCAAGTATTTAAAGAAAGATTTCAAAATAAAATATTAAATGAATTCAAAAAAAATGAATTTAATATTAACAAGTTTATTAAACAAACCGAATACGGAAAAATTTATAATTCTGCTTATGAGTTATTTTTAGAAAAAAAAGTATTTGGGGTTGGAAACAAAAATTACAGAATTTTATGTGAAAAAGATTATAGAGGTAAATATTCATTTGAAAAAGAGATTAAAAATCCAAGATGCAATACTCACCCACATCAAATTTATTATGAAATTTTATCAGAACATGGAATATTTGGTTTTACAATACTGATCATATGTTTACTGGGTTTTGTATATACAAATTTTGTATTTGTTTTTAAAAAAAAAAATTTTTTATTAATCTCACTTTTTTTTTCAATTCTTTCAGTTTTTATACCTTTATTACCTGGAGGTAGTTTTTTTACAAGTTTCAATGCATCAATGTTTTGGCTTAATGTTAGTTTTTATTATTCATACAAGAATCTATGTATTAAAACAAAATATTAGCTATTCTCGTAAAATAGTAGTCTAAAGATCTAATTTTTTTTTTATTTACAGTTTCATAATAATCAAAACCTTCAAGTCTTCTTTTAAACCAATTAGAATTGAACAAAGAAAAATTTTTATTACTTTCATTATCATCATGTTGAAAATAATACGTTAATTCATTGTCTAGAAAAAATGCGTTATCTCTAAATTGGTCTGATAAGGCAGCAATTCTGAAATCTAGAGTTGTTAAAGGAAATTTCCTTTCAAAAAGTTTACCAATATTTTTTTGAATAGTTTTTCTTTTTACTGAAATACAACTTTGAGGAGGAAATAAAGGCCATTTATTTTCCCTAAAACTATAATTTTTTCGATTTCTACTAATTATACCTTTAAGATTAATCATTTGGGGCCTATCAAATATAAATTCTAAATTTTTATATTTTGAAAAATAATAATCAATTTTTGAAAGTTTGTTTTTTTTTAAGTAATCATCTGAGTCAAGAAAACATATTATTTCACCTCTTGATTTAATAAAACCCTGATAATAAGTGTTAAGTTGATAATATGTATTAAATTCTGAAATGTTCTTTGTTTTTTTTGTTTTAACCAGTTTTAATTTTTTTTTATATCTTTTAACTTTTTCTAGAGAGTTATCTGTTGAATTATCATCAACAAAAATTATTTCAAAACGACTTTTTATCTTTTGTGATAGACATGAATTGATACATCTGCTCAGATACTTTTCACTATTATAATTAGCAATTAATATTGAAATTTTTATTTTTTTCATTTAACTTCTTTTAACTGACACTAACATGTATTCCAAAAAAAAAGTTAGATTATTTATTTTCCAACCCTACCCAAAATTTGGAGGGGCTGATAGATCTATAATTAAATTAATTAATGGATTAAATTTTGATGATATTACACTTATTAGTCTATCAAAATGTTACTATAGTCAATATTTAAATAAGAAAATTCAATACAAAATTTTAAGAAGTAGCAGAACTCTTTATTCTATTTTCAAATTAAGAAAATTCATTCAAGAAAAAATTTCAAAAAAAAGATCTAAAAAAAACATAATTATTTCTAATCAAAATTTCGCTAATGTTATAACAATTATTTCACTAAAAGAGATAACGGAGATAAAAAAGATACTTATAGAGAGAAATCATTTAGATGAATTGAGATTTTATAAAAATATTAAAGATTATATTAAAAAAAAAATTATTTTAATTTTAATAAAGATTTATTACTCAAAAAGTGATGCAATAGTAGGCATTAGTAGAAAATTAAGTATAGATTTAAAAAAATTCATTAATTCAAAGGTTACAACTATATATAATCCATCATTTGAAGATAAAATTATCAGAAATAATAGGGAAAAAAAAATAAAAATAAAAAAAAATAAAAAAATAATTTTAAATGTTGGTTTTTTTGAAAAACAAAAAGATCAAATCACTATTTTAAAATCAATTAATATTTTAAAGAATTATTATAAAAATTTTTTACTAATTCTCATTGGTCGGGGCTCTGAATATAGAAATTTAAATAAATTTATCAAAGATAATAAACTTAATAAATTTGTAAAAATTTATAAGAATATAGAAAATCCAAACTTTTTTTATAAAAAAGCTGATTTATTTATATTGAGTTCAATTTATGAGGGCTTAGGTAATGTCTTAGTTGAGGCTCTTAAAAACAATTGTCCAGTTATCACATCTAGTTGTAATTCTGGACCAATGGAAATCATTGGAAATGGCAAATATGGTGATTTTTTTTTACCACGTGATCATAAGACGTTAGCAAAAAAAATTTTAAATCATTTTCAGAGTCCAAAACGATTAAAGAAAAAGTTAAAAATACCATCAAGTCATTTACAAAAGTTCTCATTAAAAAAAAATATAGATAATTTCAGTGAGTTATTTAGAAAAGTATAATATTAACTTATTATCTCTTGAATTTTTTTTAAAAAATAATCTTTTCCAATTGATGAATGACAATCTTTTAAAATGTCTCTAGAGTTATTAACTAATTTTTTTCTCAAATTAACATCATTAATTAATGTTTCTAATTTGTGGTTTAATTTTTTAAAGTCTAGATCGTAAGATAAATAAGTTTCGCCATCATGATAAATGTTCGGCCATGTCTCAATATTAGACATATCAGCTGTCATAAATGCTGTTCCACAAATAGTTGCTTCAAATTCTCTATAACACACCTCTCCCCAACCGAATGCTCCTATAGATACTTTAGAATTCCTCAAAACTTGATAATACTTTTTTTTGTTTAATCTGCCCTCAATAATTTTATTTTTATTTTCGAAGTCTCTTAAGATTTCTTTAAGTTTTGTTCTTTGATAACCAACAGAAATTCTATAAAAATTAGTATTCATTAAAGAAAAAAAATCATTTTTATACTTATCATCATTCCAATTTTGATAAAAAGGTAATTTCATTTTGAAATTTTTTTGATTTAGATATTTAAATTTTATTAATTCATAAAAGTAATCCAATTTTGAAAAATTTATATAATCAAAGAAAAATGCAACACCCAAATTCCATCCTAACATCAATTTCGAAAAATGTGAATTATCAAGTAATTCTTGATCATACTCTTCAGAATCTTTTAAACTGTATTTTTTTATGTAATGATCGGTATAAAATCTACCTCCACTAAGCTTTTTAAAATAAGTTTTTTTATCTTTATAGAATTGTTTTTTTATGTATTTTTTTACAAACGGAAGAACTTCAAATTGAGTTGTACCAGCACTATCTCTCATGTCAAACCAATACAAATTTTTATTTTTTAAATATAATTTTTTTAATATATTTGTATCTATTCGATTATTAATGTTTGGGAATGATCTTGAATTTAAGAATAAGTGATCAGCATTAAAAAATTCGTCATTTATGGATGAAAAAAAATTAACTTTAATATTAAGATCTGATAAATCCTTTTCAAAAATAAAAAACCAGTTCCAAAAACCATAATATAAACCTAATTTTCTAGCTTCTTCATTTATCAAGATGTTTATTTTTTGTTTCATAATGAATATTTTTACATGTAGATTATTTATTCATATATTAAATGATTAGTAAAATAACAAATTTTTTGATTTATATTTTAAGATATTTCTCAATAATCAATTCAAATTATGAAATTTCAAGTTCTATAAATTTTGGCTCAAAAACTTCAAATGATTATTTCAAAAGATTATTAAAAACATCTAAATCTTATTTAGAATATGGATCAGGGAGTAGCACTTTACTCGCAAAAAAGTTAAATAAAAAATTTATTTCAATAGAGACAGATAAAAGTTTTTACTCTTTTTTGAAAGATAAAGGAATCAATCAAATTACCTATTCTGATATTGGACCAACAAAATATTATTCGATACCAATACTACCAACATATATTATCAAAAAAAGAGTAAAAAAATATGCACATCAAATAAGTTCTATGAGTAAAAATTTGAAATTTTTTCCTGATTTAATATTAATTGATGGAAGATTTAGAGTTTATGTTGCAATACAAGTAATAATTTTTTGTATAAAAAATGTTTATTATAAAAAAACTATAATTATTATCGACGATTTTAAATTTAGAAAAGAATATCATATCCTAAAAAAATTAATCAAGATTAAGATAGTCGGCAGATTTGGTGTAATTGAGATTACAAAAAAAAACAAAATCAACTTCAATAAAGCTAAAAAACTATCTGATGAATTTATTTTGTATCATCTTTGAAAATTTTTTTATAAAAACCAATAATTCTTTTTTTAGACTCTATTTCAAAGAACCTATAAATAATTACTGATAAAAAAAGGGTAATTACTGTAGCTAAAATAACCGAAATATTTTGAAGTTCAAGATTATTTAATTCCCTGATTATAATAATTCCAATAGCATTATGAGTTAGATACCAAGTATAAGATATTAAACCCAATGATGATAAAATTTTTATGTTTAAATCAATTTTTTTTAATAAAAATAGCGAAACAAATGATAGTAAGAGAACAAAATAAAGTTCAAAACCTATGTACCTTTCATTAGTTAAAAGTGAAATAATTACAAATAAAAATATTATTGATTTATTTATTAAGGAGACTTTATCAAAATGAAATATGAGTAACCCAATTAAAAATAAATTTGCATGTGGAAAAATTGATGTAATAAATATCAACGAATCTTTATCAAATATAGAAATAATATTTCCTAATACACAGAAAATAAACCAAATATTTATACTTTTTTTTAAACTTTTCAGAAAAAAAAATATTAAACCAAAAAAAAGATAAAATTTTATTTCAACCATTAAAGCCCAATATATTCCATCAATATATTTAAAATTCATCCCTGGTATAAAATTTGCAAAGATTAAATTCATAAAGCCTGTGAACCAATCAACCTCTCTACCAGGTAGGTCAAAATAAGAGTAAAAAATTAACGTCAACAAACCACAAATCAGATAGCCAGGGTAAAGTCTAGCAACTCTTCTAACAACAAATTCAATAAAATTTTGGGTTTTTATTATAGTCATTCCAATACAATAGCCACTAACAATAAAAAATATATCTACACCACTCCATCCATATCTGGCTAATTCAAATTTCCATTTATCGTTTCTTAAAAGGTATTCACTTTCATAATGATATGTATAATGAAATAAGACTACAAGTATTATTGCAATAGCTCTCAAAGAGTCAATATATCCAGCTCTGTCATACTGCGTTTTCATTAATTAATTTTTTTAAAACAATTTTTTGGAATTATTACCCCTTTTCTTTTCTGCTGATATGAAAAAGGAAATTCAATATAGTTAAAATTTTGAAAATTTATTTTTTTTCTCAAAGAATTTATATCTTTAAAATTAAAAAAAATAACTCCATTTTCAAATTTATTTAAATCATCTAATAATAAATTCATATTTTTGTTAAAGTGTTTAGATAATAAATGATAGAATTTTTTATCTTCATACCAAAATAAGTATTGATTAGAATTTATATACTGGTTTGCGATCATGTAAATAAAAGCGTCCTCTGTATAGTTTATAAAATTTGTTACTTTTGGACAATTCAAAGAAATTAAATAACTACTTTTATCAATTTCATTTATCACATCCCAAGTGTCTTTCCTCCATTTTTGACTTTTAAAAAAGACTAAATTTTTTGAGCTATAATTATTACTGATATCCTCAAATAACGGAAAAAATCTATTATTTTCTTGTTTAATCGGCACAAGAGAACTTGAAACCAAAATAACTAAAATTAACGTTAACAAATAGTTTTTATATTTTGAATAATGCCTTTCAATAAAATAAAACATGACTACAACACCTATTACAGGTCCTGTTGAAAATCTAAAAATATTTAACTTATGCAAAGTTGAGGCATATGAAAATAAACATATCAAAGATAAAATAAATAAACATATATTTATATTATTGTTTCTAAAATTTTTTTTTTCAAAAAAAATAAACCTTATAAAAAAAAAAGAATTCGCTATTAAAATCATTAAGAATAAAAAATAATATGGTTCAGAAAAAAAGTTAAAAATACTTTTTGCTAGAAAACTCTCTAAATACTTATAAATTAGTTCAAGAAAGGTTAGATCGTAAATAATTAAAAAAATTTCATTTAACCAAAAAGTTTTAATCCAATAAGAATGTAAATTATTACTTAAAAGATATAAATGAAATATTGTCTGTGGTAATAAAAAACCTAATAATAAAAGATATTTTTTTTTTGAATGTTTTTGAAAAAAAAAAATTATAATAACAAGTAAAATTCCTAAGTAAATAAAATTTTCATAAACCAAGCATGAAAGTGAGAGTAATGTTCCTGTTAAAAATAAACTAAATATTTTATTTTCAATTAAAAAAAAAATACTTAATACAATTAAAAAATAAAATTGATAGTTGTACCAAGGATGATTAGCAAAGGGGTGAACTAAAAATAAAAGAATTGGTAAGAAATATACGGTTTTAATTTTTAATTTATTATAGCCTATGTGACACAAAAAAAAATTTCCAAGTGCAAAAAATAAAGAAGATAAGTACATCGTAGAAATTAAATCATTATTGAATATCTCTAAAACTAAGGAATTAGAAATTGTGTAGAAAAAACCATAATGAATAAATATTTCTTTATAAGGTTCTAAATTTGAAAAAAGATCTATAGAACTTTGAGACAATCCCCAGTGAAAAGGATCATAGATAAATTGAGATTGATATACAGACCCTAAAAAACTTAAAAAAAAAAAGAGTAAATTTAGTAAAAAAAAATTATTTCTTAAAATCATCTTTCCATAAATTTTATTTTTCTAGTTTATCAATCACAGGTTTAAATTTTTGGTTAATTCTGTTTAAAAGATTTGAATAATACTCTATTTGTTCTTCAGTGAGGTCTCCCTCGCTCAATTTTTCTAAATAACTATCAACTTTTAAAATTACAAAATTTTCAAACCTTTGGGATTGTAAAATACTTAAAATTTTATTTTGAAAAAATGAAAAAACGAAATTTATTGTGAATAATATCAAAAAAATAAATATTAATACAAAGTATACATATTTAATTCTACTTGATTTAATTTTTTTTAATTTATTTTTCATAATTTACTTTTAAATATGTACTTTAAATGAATATAATTGTAAATAAAGGGTAATTTATATGCACAATAAATTAATAAATTTGGGCAGGAGAAAATTTAACAAAATTTTTATATTTAATATAACTTTTTTCTTAACAACAAAATTTTTTTTATATAAAGAAAATTTTCTTAACTATTATCCAAAAAACAAACAAAGAATAAAATGGATTCTAAGTGAAAATGATTTATGATTTTAAAAGATGACGAAATTTTAAAAAAAAAATTTCAAATAGTCATATGTGGAAGTGGGCCGGCTGGTATATCCATAGCACTAGAACTTGAAAAAAAAAAAATTGAGTGTTTGATCATTGAGGCAGGTGACGAATTTTATTCTGAAAAAGCTCAAACAAGATATAAAGGTGAGGTTTATGGTAATTTTCCAGAAGATTTGTCTGTTTTGAGATTAAGTCAATTTGGAGGAACATCAGGTCATTGGGGTGGTACTTGTAGAACCTTAGATAATTACGATTTTCAAAATTGGCCAATTAAAAAGTCAGAAGTTGATCCATTTTTAGATCGAAGTTGTGAAATGTTAAATATACCAAAAAGTTTTAGAGAAAAAAATATTAACAACAACTTAAAAATTATTGAATTTCAAGAGTCTGATGTGAGATTTTACGAAAAGTACTATGAACATATAAAAAAATCAAAATTTATAAACCTAGCTTTGAACTGTATTTTTTTTAATATAAAAATGTCAGAGAATAAAGTCACAGAACTATTTCTAAAATCAAAAAAAGATTTTTCAATAAAAACAAACTTTATAGTTTTAGCTTGTGGAGGTATTGAAAACTCAAGATTACTTTTATGGTTTAGAGAAAACAATAAAAAAATTTCAAAAGATCTTCCGATTGGGAATTATTGGATGGAGCATCCATTTAAAAAGATAGGTTCTGGTGTTGGAAACTTTAAAGCAATAAGAAAAAGTTTTGAAAATAATTTTAAAAGTTTTGAAAATTTTAGAAATTGGGGAAACTTTACAGTTTCAATATCGCCAACACAAAATCTGATCAATCAAAAAAACATACTTAATTCTGCCGTTTTTTTAACTCTCCATGACAGGAATAATGATAGTTTAAAAAATAATATCAAAGATCTACTTTGTGTTGCTCCATCATTGTCAAATCATATCCTAAATCTATTTAATAAGGATTTACTCTGTGGTATTACATTAAGTTCCTCCTGGGAGCAAAATCCACAATTAGAAAATAAAATTACTTTATCTTCATCAAAAGATTTTACCGGTATTCCCTTAACAAAATTAAATTACCAACTATCAAATCTAACACTTCAAACAGCAAATGAAATGGTTGACCAAATTGGTAATTATTTTATTGATGAGGATCTAGGTAGGATCGGAGCAGATGAAACAATTGAGAATGTATCTAATTTTGTGTCTGAAGCAGGTTATCATCACATTGGTGGCACAATTATGGGGGATGATCCAAAAAGTTCAGTTGTTGATAAAAACTTAAAACTACATGATATTGAAAATCTTTATATTTGTGGAAGTTCGGTATTTCCTACTGGTGGACATGCAAATCCAACATTAAGTATAGTTCAGCTTTCTTTGAGATTAAGTGAGCACTTAATCAAAAAATTAAAAACGATTTAAATTTAATTTAATTCTCCAAATTTTATAAAGTCCTACTAAAGAGTTTAAAATTTCATTAAAATTTACATTACTTGATCCTCTTACCCTATTAACAAACAGGGTATCTATCTCACTAATGGTAAACTTATTATAATACAATTGTATTAATATTTCAGATAAAACAATATATCCATCACCTATTTTTCCACAATTATTTATTATGAATTTTGCTGCATTAAAAGAATATATTCTATAACCATTTGTATAATCACTTATAGGTACTCTTAAAACCCAATTAGATAATTTGTTAGATAAATAAGATAAAATTTTTCTACTTATTGGCCAATTAATAATTTTACTTTTTTTTTGATAACGACTTGAAATTAATAAATCTAAATTTTTTTTTTTAAAAAAATCAATATTTCTTAATAATTCATTTGGATGGTGAGACATATCCGCATCCATTTCAACGAATAATTCGATATTTTTATCAAGATTTATCATATGAGAAATTCCATGTAAGATTGCAGATCCTCTCCCTAATTTTTTTCCTCTATGAATATAATAAATTCTTTCGTTAACGAATTTGATTTGATTTTGAAAACTTTCATTAGAGTCATCTACTATCACAATATAAAAATCTTTTAGATCAATTTTATGAATTTCATCTAATAATAAATTTATGTTTTCATTTTCATTAAATGATGGGATAACAATACAGATAGACATTATAATTAATTAAATTATAAAAGGTTTAGCAAATTTTTAATATCCATTTTGATAAATTTTAGATTTTTTGATTGTATTATGTGCTAGTTTATATTTAAATTTTTTATTCATTAAGTTTTTTCATTAATTTATTATTATTACTGACTAATGTGTTTATGTTTTTATTCAAAGTAACTATATTCTTCAAATTGAATTGTTTTTCAATAAAACTTTTTACAGAAATTCCATGCCCTGAACCAATGTTATAAACCCCTGTGAGTTTTTTTTTAAAAATTTTAAATATTATTTCTACTACATCTTGTGCGTTTAAAAAATCTCTTACTGAAAGTCCATTTTTTATGTAAATTTTCCTCTTCCGGTTTAATCTTATTTTTTGTTTAATTGACGGATATAAAAATGGTTTTTTTTGTTTTTGATGATACATGCTAAAAATTCTACCGATAAAAAAAGAGAGATTCTTTGATTTATTTTTCATAATTATTTTTTCAGCACTTAATTTTGTTTTACCATAAGCTGATGATGGCTTTAATAAATGGTTTTCTGTAATTTTTTTTTTTGAGTAATCATAAACATGAGATGAGCTCGGGAAAAAAAACCAAATCTTTTTTTTCTTTTTTTTTAAAACTTGAATCAAATTTTTTGTTCCTAAAACATTAACTTTAAAAGCTTTTTTTTTATTCTTTTTTACTATTAAGGGTGACGATATAGCAGCGAAATGAAATATGTATTCAATTTTAGAATTGGTCTCAATCCAATGGTTTATTTCTTTTTTGATTTTTATATCACCACTAAATATTGAATAATTAATTTTTTTTTTTTTTAATTTTTTCTTTAATAAAGAGCCAAGTAAACCTTTAGCGCCTGTGATTCCAATTTTTGTCAATTTATTTTAATTTTATTTATTTTATTTTATTTTATAATTATTTGTTTATAAATAACACATGAAAAAAAAAATTGCTCTTATATTTGGAGTGACTGGACAAGACGGGTATTACTTAAGTGATCTATTACTAAAAAAAAATTACAAAGTACATGGTGTTAAAAGGAGATCGTCTTCTGTCCCAACAAAACGAATTGAAAAATATTTAAATAACAAAAACTTTTTTATTCATTATGGTGATATTACCGACACATCATCAATTCAAAATTTAATTGAAAGAATAAAACCTAGGGAAATTTACAACCTAGCAGCGCAATCGCATGTTGGTGTTTCTTTTTTTACACCTTTATATACTGCAAATGTAAATGCTATGGGAGTTTTATCAATATTAGAAGCGATAAAAAATACTAATAATAAAATTAAGTTTTATCAAGCTGGTACATCAGAAATGTTTGGGAAAACAAATAGTAAAATTCAGAATGAAAATACGATTTTTAATCCTCAAAGTCCTTATGGAACTGCAAAAGTCTTCGCTCACCAAATTACAAAAAACTACAGAGATGCTTATAATTTGTTTGCCTGTAATGGAATATTATTTAATCATGAAAGTCCAATGAGAGGAGAAAATTTTGTAACTAAAAAAATTATTTCATCCCTTACAAGGATCAGCCTTGGTATTCAAAAAAAGCTAATATTAGGAAATTTATATGCAAAAAGAGACTGGGGCCATGCAAAAGATTATGCAGAAGCAATTTATAAAATACTCCAACAAAAAAAACCTGATGATTTCGTAATATCAACCGGTAGAGAATATACAATTAAAGAATTTGTAAATATGACTGCTAAATTGCTGAAAATGAAAATAAAATGGAAAGGAAAAGGACTAAAGGAAATTGCAATTGATAGTTACGGAAAAACAATAATTTCACTCAATAAAGTTTATTATAGACCATTAGAGGTAGATTATTTGAAAGGAGATAGCTCTAAAGCAAAAAAATATCTTAAATGGCAGAGCAAAATTAGGATTAATGAATTGATTAAAGAAATGATTGATTATGAGTTTAAAAACTTAACCTGATCAATTTTTTAAAAAATTATAAAATTTTAGTGCTCTATTATTCCACGAAAATTTTTTTGCAGTGTTTTTAGCGTTTAATTTTATTCTCTTAAATTTTTCAGGGTCTTTTAAAATAATTTGTATCAATATTTTCCATGTATTTAAATCTTTGCTTGAAACTAAAAAAGAATTTTCGTTATTTTTTAGTATATGTTTGTAAGCTTTCAGTTTTGTGGCAACAATTATTTTTCCAGCAGCCAAATAGTCAAACATTTTTAAGGGTGAAATATATTTTGAAATCTCTAAATCTTTTGATCTAGCTTTAATTTTACTTTGGAAAGGCATTAATGCCAATTCATAATTTTTTAATATTGATGGGATCCTGCTATAGTCGACATAATCATAAAATTTGATATTTTTATTAAATTGAAATCTTGCTTTATTGTCCAAAGTTTTTGTATCTCCATAAAGATGAAAATCTATGTCAGGTAATAATTTTGATAACTTATCAATTATTTCAATACCTTTGCCCTTAAAAAAACTTCCAATATAAATACATGTCTTTTTTTTGATATTAAAACTTTTGTGTGAATCAAAACTTAAAAAATCTGCAGCATCATCTAATACTATATATTTTAGGTTGTTTAATTTTAATTCTCTAACTAAAGAGCTGTTAATGAGTATTAATGAAAGTTTTTTTTTTTGTGGCAAAAACATTATAAAACTGAAAAAAAATTTTGAAAAAGATTGTGGAATATGATGTAATTCAAGAGTATTTCTGATGTTAAATAATGTCATCAAGAGTGATGATATTATGCTTCGACTTAAAATAACCTTATTTTTTTTTTCTTTAAATATTCTGAGGATTATTTTAATTGAAAAAAATAATCTCATTTTAAAATTTTCTATATTTTTATTAATTAAACTCTCAAAACTAATTTCATTTCTTAAATTATATTTTTTTTTAATTATTTTTGTTTCTAATAAATTATTAGGAGATAAAAATTTCACATTATAATAATTAGATAATGCATCACAAAACTTAAGAGAATTAATTATGTTAGCAGATTTTGTTGGTAATGAGGTTTCTGTGATATAAATAAGGATTTTCTTTTGATTCATAATAAATCTTTATGATTTTTAAACCATTTAAATGTTTTTTTTAAAGCTTCATTGAAAGTTGTAAATCTTAATTTTTTTGAAAATTTAGATAATTTGAGATTTGATCCATGTGTCTTAAATACATCTAAATCATTTTTTTTTTGAACTACCAATTTTTTATGAACAACAAGGTTTTTTAATTTTTCGTATACTTTGCTCATCTTAATTGGTCTATTAGAACAAACATTAAATATCTCATGTTTTTTAAAATAATTTTTTTTTAGAAAAATTATTGGCTCAATTAATTTAATTGCATCTTTGATGTATGTGAAATCTCTATAATAATTTCCTTTATTGTAGAGTATAAATTTTTTATTTTGAGATGCAGATTTTAAATACTTCAATAAGAACATGTCTGGCCTACCCCATTCTCCATAGACTGTAAAAAATCTTAATCCAACTATCTCCAAGTCGTAAAAATTTGAAAAAATTTCCGCGAAAATTTCATTACTATGTTTTGTCGCTGAATAAATATTTTTGGGATTTAAACTTTGCCATTCTTTTGTAGGAAATTTTTTATACTCTCCATAAACTGAACTCGAAGAAGCATAAATTAATTTTATTTTGCGATTTTTACAAAAATTCAAAACATGAAAAAAACCCAATTGATTAGAGTAAACATATTCTTCAGGGTTAGTTAAAGAATATCTCACACCAGCTTGAGCTGCAAGATTTATTACTAAGTCAATTTTTTTTTTTCCAAAATTTTTTTCAAGGGATTTTTTATTTGATAAATCTAATTTTTTAAATCTGAATTTCTTATATTTATTTAAAATACTTAGCCTTTTTTTCTTTAATTTTATTGAATAATAAGAATTCAAATTATCAATCCCGAATATCATATGATTTTTACTTAAATCTAATATATATTTAGATAGGCTATATCCAATAAAACCTGCAGAACCTGTGATTAAAATATTCATTTCAAAATCTCTATTTGTGTCAAATTACCATTTAAATAAATGGTTTATTTATTATGAAAATAATAATAACTTATTTTATCACATATCAAGCCATCTAACATCTTTTTTAATAAGATCCTATATCAGATTAAAGCCTTATTAATTATGAAATTATTTAATAATAAAGTAAAACTTACAATAAAATGAGTATTGATTTCCAAGTGTTAAAAAATAAGTTTGATATTGATGGTTATTTTATTTGTAAAAATATAATTTCTAAAAATATTATAGAAGAAATTACTGATGAAATTAATGTTGCCCAAGATACTGTAAAATATTTTGATAATTATAATAATTTAAGAAGAATTGAAAAATTATATGACAAAGGTTTACAACTAAAAAACACTAACCAGAAAATATTGAATTTATTAAAAAATATCTTTCAGGAAGATTTTTTAATATTTAAAGATAAATTTAACGCTAAACCTCCTGGTGGAGAAGGTTTTTTTGCTCACTATGATGGCATATTTAATTTTTTAGATCAGAACAATAATTTAAAAAGAGGCTGGTACGAATATGGTGATTTCTTTATAAATGTTTTAATTGCGATTGACAAATGTGATAAAACAAATGGGGCTTTAGAGTTAGCAAAAAAACATAAAGGAACTTTTGATCAGCTTTTAAACAACACAAAAAAAAATAATACACCTGCATTATCAAAAAAGGTCGAAGAAAATACATTATTTGAACTTATAAATTTAGATATTGGTGACATTGTTATTTTTTCAAATACATGTCCTCACAGATCTAAAAACAATAAATCTAAAACAAATAGGAGAATTCTTTATTATACTTATTCTTTGGCAAAAAATGGTTCTAAATATGATATTTACTTTGATGACAAAAACAAAAGTAAAAATTTATCTAAAGCTCTAGTTGAAAAATAATTAATAAGTATTAGTGATAGTAATAAATTTTAAAAATTGAACATAAAATTTACAAAAATGAAAATAGGAAAAAAAGTTTATGTGGGTCTATCAGTAGATATAATTCATGAAGGTCATATAAATATATTAAAAACAGCTTATAGATATGGAGATGTTATAGTTGGTTTACTTACCGATGAAGCTATAGCTTCATATAAAAACATTCCACATTTAAATTATGCTAGAAGAAAAGTTATTATTGAAAATATTAAATTTGTAAAAAAAGTAATACCTCAAAATACTTTAAGCTATGTCCCTAATTTAAAAATAATTAAACCTGAATTTGTAGTGCATGGAGACGATTGGAAAAATGGAGTTCAAAAGCAAACTAGAAAAGATGTTATTAAGGTTTTAAAAGAATGGGGCGGGAAATTAATTGAACCAAAATACACTAAAAATATTTCTTCAACTAAAATTAAAAACATGATTCTTGAAATTGGATCGTCTCCTCAAAATAGAGTATCTAAACTTAAACGATTAATAGACTCAAAAAAAATAGTAAGAATTTTGGAATCTCATAACTCATTAACAGGTCTTATAATCGAAAATTTGAAAGTAAAAAAAGGATTTAAATTTCTTGAGTATGATGGAATGTGGTCATCAAGTTTAACTGACTCTGCTACAAAAGGTAAACCTGATAATTCATCATTAGATTTTTCTGCCAGAATTTCATCTCTTCGTGACATGATGGATGTAACAACTAAGGTTTTGGTTTTTGATGCAGATAATGGTGGACAAATTGAACATCTTTCATTTCTAACTAGATCTCTAGAGAGATCCGGTGTTTCAGCTATTATTATAGAAGATAAGGTGGGTCTTAAAAAAAATTCTTTGTTTAAAAATCAATCAAATACTAAACAAGACAATCCTCTTATTTTTGCAAAAAAAATAAAAAAAATTTATAATTCTAGACAAAATAAAGATTTCATGATTATAGCGAGGATAGAAAGTTTTATAGTGGATAAAGGTTTAAAAGACGCTCTAAAAAGAGCTGAAATTTATTCTAAAGCAGGTGCTGATGCAATATTAATCCACAGTAAAGAAAAAACACCCGCTCAAATTTTTTCATTTGCTAGAGAATTTAAAAAAAGTAAATATTTCATACCGATGGTATCTGTGCCGTCTACATATTCAAAAGTTTACGAAAAAGATTTAATCAAAAATAACTTTAAGATTGTAATTTATGCAAACCAATTATTAAGAGCAGCATATCCTTCAATGCATAATGCGGCAAGGTCAATTTTAGAAAAAAGCCGTGCTTTAGAAATAGA
>CESW01094215.1_pt1 | contig 19763 bp, 20 predicted proteins | sample 531171 | NCBI WGS metagenome assembly CESW01 (sample SAMEA2621859, study PRJEB7988) | marine metagenome | biome: marine biome (ENVO:00000447); feature: surface water layer (ENVO:00002042); material: "saline water (ENVO:00002010), including plankton (ENVO:xxxxxxxx)" | depth 5 m
AAATTTAAAAAAACAACAGAAATTTTTAATTTAATTAAAAAAGATATTATTTGGATAGACATAAAATATGGAGAAGTTTTAATCTTCAATCAATGTTTACCTCATGGAAATGTAGTTAATAAAGAAAATGAAACAAGGTGGTCAATGAATTGTAGATTTAAGAGTATTTTTTCACCGTATTCGGATAAAAAATTAGGAGAATTTTTTGATCCTATTACTTTAAAACCCTCTTCTGTAATTGGTTTAAATTACAAATATCCTTTTAGTAGTGATAAATAATTATTTTAACTGAGAAATGATTAACTTAAAGGGATATATCTTTTCAAAAGAATTTCAAAACGAAAGAGCTCCACAAAATATTCAAAATTTAGTTTTAAGAGATTACTGTAAAAAAAATAATTATAATTTTATTTTAAGTAGTACTGAATATATCTTTGCCGAAAATGCTTTAGTTTTGTCTTCATTAATAAGTGATTTAAAGAAAATAGATGGTATAATATTTTATAGTATTTTCCAGTTACCAGAAAATCAAAAGTTAAGAGAAAAAATTATCAAAAAAGTTATTTCAAAAAAAAAACAAATGCATTTTGTGCTAGAATCTTTTATTCTAAAAGATAAAATTGATATAAATTATCTTGATACAATATGGAAATTAAAAACTTCTTTAAAACAATTAGATAAAGTTGATTATATTCGACTTAAAAAATTTATTTATGCTTAGAAATATTATTTCATCTCAACATAGAAAGACAAAACGAAATTATATAGAAAGAATGATGAATGATAAAGTCAAATGTATGAAAATAGCAAAAAAATATAATTTCCATTATTGGGATGGTAGTAGAAAATATGGTTATGGAGGTTATAAATACATAGAAGGTTATTGGACTAATATAGCTAAAAAAATAATTTCAATTTATGACCTTAATAATACTAGTTCATTGCTTGATGTTGGTTGTGGTAAAGCTTTTTTATTATATGAGATTAAAAAAATACTACCTAAAATTAGAATAGTTGGTTTTGACTCTTCAAAATATGCTATTAAAAACTCTAAAAAAGAAATTAAAAAAAATTTGTTTGTCCATAAAGCTCAAAATAAATTTAAATTCAAAGATAATGAATTTGACTTAGCTATCTCAATTAATTGTATTCATAATTTAGAGATATTTGATTTAGAAAAGTGTATTAAAGAAATTATAAGAGTATCAAAAAAGAGTTATATTGCAACAGAGAGTTATAGAAATGAAAAAGAGTTATTTAATCTTCAGTGTTGGGCTCTTACTTGTGAGTCTTTTTATTCAAAATCGGAGTGGATATGGCTACTTAAAAAATTTGGATATAAGAGGGACTATGAATTTATATACTTCTAATAAATGAAACAAAATAAAAGACAATGGCCAAAATGGCCAAATTACAATCAGGATGATGCTAAGCAAGTTTTAAAAGTTATAAAGAGTAATAAGTTAGTATCTTGGGGAAATAAAAAGGAATTATATGATGGCTATGTAAAAAAATTTGAAAATGCATTTTCTAAATATCAATCAGTTAAATACTCTTTAGGCGTTGGAAATGGGACACAAGGTCTACATTTAGCATTGGCTTCTATAAACATAAGTAAAGGTGACGAGGTTATTGTGCCAGTATATTCACATATTGCTACTGCATCGTGTGTCCTAATGCAAAATGCAACCCCAATTTTCGTAGACACAAATAAACATAATTTAATAATTTCTTTTGAAGAAATTAAAAAAAAAATATCAAAAAATACACGTGCTATAATTCTGACTATTTTATACGGATATTCTGAAGATATATCAGATATTGTTTCCTATTGTAAAAAAAATAAAATATATTTAATCATCGATTCATCTCATAGTCACTGCTCTAAAACTGGTAATATTTTTTCTTCAAATTTTGCAGACATTTCCGTTTTTAGTCTTAATGAAAGAAAAGTTTTACCTGGAGGTGATGCTGGAGTAGTAACTACTAATAGTGTGCGATTGGCAAAAAAAATTTATCGATTGAGATCATTTGGAGATAAACAATTAAGTTATAATTTTAGAATGTCAGAATTCTCAGGTGCGATATTGCTAAAGAGATTATCAAAAATAAATTACGAAAATAATAAGAGAATTTACAACGCTAACTACATAAACCAACTATCAAGAAACTATAACCATATTTTTAAAATTAAAGTATCAGCAAAAAAATATATACCCACATATTATAAATTAATAATTGAATTCTCTCTTAATAAATCAAAAAATGATTTAAAAAAGATAAATACTTATTTAAATAACAAAGGTATCAAAACAGAATTAACATATAGTTTATTATGCAATCATCCACATTTTCAAGATAATTTAATTCAAAAAAAAAATAAATTAAATATAAGAAATTATAAACAATTGTATCCTAATGCATATAAATTTTCACAAATAAATCTTTTACAAATAAATATTAACCCTCCTGTTAATAAGCATCACTTAAATTATTTATTTAAATCTATAAAAAATTTTTATAAAATTTGATGACAAATAGTTATAAAAAAAGTTATTCCAATGAAGGTTCTGACCTACTAGTGTTAGAGTTATTAAGAAATATAAAGGGAAAAAAAAGTTATATCGATATTGGTGGCAATCATCCTAAAATTCAAAATGAAACATATCTATTTTATAAAAAGGGTTGGTCTGGTTTAATTATAGAACCACAGATTAAATTTAATAAACTCTATAAAAAATACAGAAAAAAAGACAAAATATATAATGGAATAGTTGCACAACAAAAAAAGAATTATAAATTTTACGAATTTAGTAATAATCGAATGTCAACAAGTAATAATTTTCAATTAAAAAAAAATCTTAGTTTTCATGATAGAAAAATAATATCTTCTTTTGATGTTCAATCTAATTCTTTGTTAGATATATTACAGCATTTCAAAATAGATCATAAAAATATTAAATATATTTGTATTGATGTCGAGGGAAGTGAGTATCAAACATTATCAGGAATAAATTTTGAATTTATTAGGCCAGAATTAATAAATATTGAGATAAAAAATCTAGGCTTTAATGATTTAATGAATAACAAAATTGTAAAAAAATTAAAAGAACTAAATTATTATATACTTTCAAAAAATCATCTTAACTGTTTTTTTATAAATAAACAATCTAGTTATTTTGATTTTTTTCCAAAGAAATTTTTAAACAAAATTTTTAATGAAAACTAAGATTATTAAAAAACTTTTTTTTAAATATTTTTTTTATATTTTTTTGAATAACCATAAATTTCTTTTTAAAATATTATTGTATTTTTCTTTCTTTTTTTTTGGATGTTTTATTATTCTTTTACTAAGAATAATTAAAAGATTTATACATCTTCGTTGGTATGTGTTTGATGCTTCAAGGATTGGTCATCTTATCATTGATACTGAGATTTACCTTTCATTAAAAAATAAGAATATTCAAGAAAATAAATTTTATGTGGATTTGATATCATTCAAGAAACCTATATCTAATAAAGCAGTAATAAAAATATATCAAAAATATATTCTTATATACCCTCTTTTCATAATTAGATTATTATGTGATTTTGATAGATTATTTATAAATATATTTAGAGTTACAGATTGTCATTCCGCTTATAAAAAGAGAAATTTTAAATTTGATAATCTAGATTTTATAAATTCTAAAAATCCATATTTAAAATTAGATGATTTTGATTTAGCAAATTGTGAAAATATTTTAAAAATTAATGGAATTGATGTTAATAGAAAAATAATTGTTTTTATAATACGTGATCAGGCATATTTAAATCACTATTTTCGAGGTAATTGGGATTATCATGAATATAGAAACTACGATATTGATAAATTTGAACTAATTTTTAAAGAATTAATTGATCAAGGTTATTTTGTAATCAGAATGGGAAAAAAAATGAATAAGAAAATTAACATTCAGTCAAATTTATTTCTTGATTATGCTTTTTGTGATTTCAAGTCTGATATTTTAGATTTATATCTTATGTCTAATGCTTATTTTGCAGTTAGTACTTTAACTGGTCTCGATTGGATTTCTTTTATAAATAATGTCCCTATTGCTTATCTACCACTACAATTTGGATTTATTCCCACTAATAGAAAAAATATATACTTTTTACCTAAAATAATAAAAAAACAATCAGTTGAACAGATTGTTGACTGTAAAGAACTATTTTTAAAAAAATATGCATATTTTAATAAAAAAAGTCAGTTTAAAAACTCTAAATTACAAGTTATGAGTCATAATGATATCAATATAAGAAATTTTATAATTGAAGCATTAGATTTATATATCAATAAAAATCATTTTGATGAAATAAAAAATCATAAAAAATTTTGGAATTTACATAATAAATATTGTATTAAAGAATATAAAGTAAATATAAATTCTCAATTACCAATTTTGAGTAAACAGTTTCGAAACAGAGAAGATTTTTTAAATGATTAGAGGTATAAATATATATAGATTTTATTTTAGAAATTTTTGGTTTAAGTCTTTAATACTTTTCTTACTTTTAATTTTACAGTCTATAATTTTAATATCATCTGTTTTTATATTAGTACCACTTATTGAATTTTTTATAGACAATGATTTATCAAATCCCACATTTATAACGAAGAGCTTTATAAACCTTCTTTCTATTCTCAATATAAATGTTTCCTTAGGTATAATAATATTATTTTTTATTGTTATTAATTTTTTTAAATCTTTCTTATTTACTGCTGTATCTTTTTTTATAATTTCTATTAAATATTCAATATATAAAAGTATTTTAGAAAATCTATTAAAATCAATACTTTATGTTAGATGGACTTTTTTTTACAAGACTGATCATTCTAAGCTATTAAATACTGTAAACAATGAAGCAAAAACAGCTGCATCATCTCTTGCGGATGTTATTACCCAGGTAGCTCTTCTTTTTAGAATTTTAGCATATTTAGTAACTCCAATATATTTAGACTTTAAGCTAACTGTATCTACAATATTTATTTCTCTTATCTTCGCACTGCCAATTTACTTTAGTAATAAAATTAGTTTTAAACTAGGAAAAATTCAGTTAAATTCTGCAAATGAAAAAATTGGATTCTTAAATCAAACATTGCAATCAGCAAAATTAATACTTGGATTTGGAATTCAAAAATCAATAATTGATAAAAATTTAAATATTTTGAAAACTCATATCAATGCTTCTTTAAAATCAGTTACTTTACAAACATTTGTAGAGAATATATTTCAGCCTTTAGCTATAACTGCTTTATCAATTTCAATATTTTATTTTTATTCAAATAATAGTATTATAAATCTACCAGCAATATTGTGGAGTCTAATTGCAGCTGTGCCACTTATTTCTGGATTTTTAAAAGGTAATAACGTAATTAATAGTTTACTCCCAAGTTTCGAACAAATTAGTGAGATCGTAGAAATTTCAAAAAAATATTCTCAAAAAATTGATAACAAAATTACTATTAATGATTTTAATAACTCAATTTGTTTTAATAATGTGTCTTATTCATATGATAATAAAAAAACTATTTATAATAATGTAGATTTAAAGTTTCAACAAGGAAAGACAATACTAATTAAAGGAGAATCAGGCACAGGAAAATCAACTTTAATAGATATAATTATGGGCTTAATAAAGCCTGACAGCGGATCAATAATCATCGATGGAATTGACTATAATGAAATTAACTTTCACAGCCTTCGAAAAATAATTGGTTATGTTCCTCAAGATCCCTTTTTATTTGATATGTCTATAAAATCAAATTTTAAAATTTTTAAAAGTGATATATCTGAAAATGAAATTTGGAATTTATTAAAAATTGCTAATATTGATGACCATGTAAGATCATTACCTAAGAAGCTTGATGAATTAGTAGGAAGTAGAGGTTTAAAATTATCTGGCGGTCAAAGACAAAGGATATGTTTTGCAAGATCACTAGTAAATAACCCAAAAATTTTAATCTTAGATGAAGCAACAAATTCTTTAGACGAAGAATCTGAAAAAAATATATATAAATCATTATCCCAACTTAAGAATTCAATAACAATTTTTGTTATCAGTCATAAAAATGATATTATTATGAAATATGACGAAACATATTTAATTGATAAAAATAAAATAGAAAAAATAAATTGAAAACTGGTTTTTTTTTATACTCAAGATCTAATTCTAAACGATTAAAAAATAAATCATTTAAAAAAATTGGTAATTTGATGATGGTTGAACATGTAATTTCAAGATTAAAAAAGATTACAAATGATGAGAATATATTTCTACTTACAACAACAAATAAAGCAGATAATTCATATATTGATATATCAAAAAAAAATAATATTAAAATATTTAGAGGATCTGCAAACAATGTCTTAATGAGAACGGCTAAATGCATAAAAAAAAATAATATTGATTTAGTTGTAAGAGTTTGTGGGGATAGACCTTTCTTTGATATATTTGAATTAGATAAATATGTAAAATATTTTGAAAAAAATTATTCCAAATTCGATTTTTTAAGTTCAGAGTTTAAGAGAAAAGCTATTTCAGGTTTAGTTATTGAAATTATAAAAAGTAAAGCAATAGTCAAAATAAATAAAAGAAAAATTTCAAAAGATTATAAAGAACATTTTACTAAATTTTTATATGATAATTATCAAAAATTTAAAATCAAAAAAATAAATTCTAAGTTTAAAAGCTTAAATATAAAGTTATCTATAGACAATGAGGAAGATTTAGAAATGTCAAGATATATAGTAAATAAAATTTCCAAAGAAGACTTTTATAAAACAGAGAAAATAATTAACTTATACAAAAAATGGTTTAATGATAATAAGCAATGAATTTTCCAAAAATTAGTGTTTATATAACAAATAAAAATTATTCTAAATATTTAGAAAAATCTGTAAATAGTGTTATTAATCAGTCCTATAAAAATTGGGAACTTTTCATAATCGATGATAATTCATCAGATAATAGCAGAGAAATAATAGTAAAATTAAAAAATAAATTTTCTTTTATAAATATTATATTCAAAAAAAAAGATACTGGTCTACAAAAAATAGCTAACAGCATATTAAAAAAATGTAATGGTAAATACATTATTAGATTGGATGCAGATGATTGGCTACATGAGAATGCATTATTATTATTATTAAACAAAATTGAATATAATAATAAAACCGCTCTAGTTTATGGAAACTATTTTTATGTAAATACATTTGGTAAAATAATTGGTTATGAAGATAATTATAAAATAAATGACAAAATGATACATAAATACAACCCTGCTCATGGAGCTTGTAGTTTAATTAGAGTTAGTTATTTTAAGAAAGTTGGTGGCTACAGCACAAATCTTAAAGCTCAGGATGGTTGGGATATTTGGTACAAGTTTTTAAATAAATATAATATTGAAAATATACAAGATAGAATTTTTTACTATAGACAACATAAAAAATCATTAAGTAAAAATTATAATAAAATACTAACTGAGAGACTTAAGGTTTTAGATAGAAAATCAAATAAAACATTTAAGGAAAGTTATTCTATTGCTATTGTTCCAATAAAATTAAATTATTCTAATATTAAAAATCTTCCTTTTTATGAAATTAATGGGAGCAATCTAATTGATTTAACTATAGATTATCTTCTTCAGTCAAAATTAATTAAAAAAGTTTTAATAACAACATCAAGCATGAAAGTTATTAAATATATAGAAAAAAAGAAAAATAAATTTAATTTTAAAAGAAAAAATTATATTGAAATTTATAAAAGACCTAAAAATTTCTCAAAATCTATGAAGCAAATAAATAAATTTACAATCCATGCAATTGATAGTTTTTATAAAAAGTATAAATTTATACCTAATAACATTTCTATACTTAGTTTGCATACAGTTAGAAAAAATATAAAATACTTAGAACAAGCAATACAAAATAAAAAAATTAATAAATTTAATAGTATAATTTCTGTTGATAATGAAACAGATCCACTTTTCAATTATACTTCAAAAGGTTTAAAGTTGTTAAATAAAGGTAAATTTGATGAAATAATACCAGTTAAGAACAAAATATATAAATACAATGGAGCATTTATTGTTACAGATTATAATAGCATATTAAATAATACAATTTTTAATAAAAATTTAGGTTATATTGAATCACCTGATGAAGAGAATATAAAAATAATGGATCTTCTTAGTAACAAATGAAGCAAGGAACAAAAATATATAATTTGATTAAACTTGTTTGGTCATACAATAGGAGCTTAACAGGAGAAGGAGTCAGAAAAACTCTTGCCCAATTTAAAAAGAAAAATAAAGACTTAAAAATATTTGAAGTAAAATCAGGAACAAAATGTTTTGATTGGCAAATTCCCTTAGAATGGATTGTAGAAGATGCATGGATAAAAAATTCTACTGGAAAAAAAATTATTGATTTCAAAAAAAATAATTTACATTTGGTTGGATACTCAATTCCAATAAATGAGAAATTTAGCTTAAAAAAATTGCTTCCGTATTTGCATAGTTTGCCATTACAAAAAAATGCAATACCTTATGTAACCTCATATTACAAAAAAATATGGGGATTTTGTCTAACTGATAAACAGAAAAAAAATTTAAAAAAAGATACATATCACGTTAATATTAAATCCAAACTTAAAAAAGGTTCATTAACTTATGGGGAGATTTTAATAAAAGGTAAATCTAATAAAGAGATTTTATTATCTAGTTATATATGCCACCCATCGTTGGCAAATAATGAATTATCTGGCCCATGTCTTTTAATTTATTTATCAAATTGGATAAAAAATATAAAAAATAGACATTATTCTTATAGAATAATATTTATACCAGAAACTATTGGGTCAATTTATTATATTTCAAAACATTTAAATAAATTAAAAAAAAATGTTAAGGCAGGATATGTACTTACTTGTGTTGGTGATAATAGAGATATATCATATATTCCTTCAAGGAATGAGAATACATTATCGGATATTATTGCTAAGCATGTTTTAAAAAAATCAAATTATAAATTTAAAAAATATTCATGGTTAGATAGGGGAAGTGATGAGAGACAATTTTGTGCTCCGGGCGTAGATTTGCCAATTGCCTCAGTAATAAGATCAAAATATGGAAACTTTAAAGAATATCATACTTCTTTAGATAAACTTGACACAGTTGTTACAAAAAAGGGATTAGATAAATCATTTGAAATATATACAAAAATTATTGATGCTTTGGAAAATAATCAAGTTTATAAGAACAAATTTTTATGTGAACCAAAGCTTGATAAATATAATTTATATCCTTCATTAAGTATGAAAAATAATAAAAGTAAAAGCACAATTAAAATTAAGAATCTTTTAACATATTTTGATGGAAAATTAGATCTTATATCTATATGTGATAAACTTGACTTATCAATTTGGGATGTAAAAGAAGAAGTAAAAAAACTAATTGAGAATGATTTAATAAGGAAAATTTAGATGTTAATTGCTGAGATAGGATTTAATTTTTTAGGTGATATAAATCTGTGTTTTAAAATGATAGATTTAGCAAAAAAAAATAAAGTTGATGCTGTAAAATTTCAAATATGGGATACAAAACATTTAGTTAATGGGGAATGGGATAGTGATGGAAGAAGAGAAATTTATGAGAAAGCTCAATTATCTTCAGATAAGTATATACAAATATTAAATTATTGTAATAACTTACAAATTATATGTTTTGCTTCAACCCCAACAATAAGGGATGCAAAAAATTTACTATCTATATCTAATAAAATTATAAAAATTCCTTCAATGGAATCTCATAACCACGATTTAATAGACTTTTCTTTAAACAATTTTGAAAAAGTTTTTGTATCAACTGGTGCGTTGAAAGAAAATGAATTAATGTCCTTAACTAAATATAAAGATCAAGAAAATTTTTATATTTTTCATTGTGTAAGCTCATACCCACTAGACCTAAAAAATTTTAATATTGGTAAGTTTTTTTATCTTAAAAATAATTTTAAAAACTTTGGTTATTCTGGTCATTATGATGGTATAGATGATGCGATCTTTGCTATTTCTAATGGTGCTAAATTAATAGAAAAACATTTTACAATTGATAAAAATCTACCAGGTAGAGATAATAAGTTTGCACTTCTTCCAAACGATTTCTCTAAAATTAAAGATTTTCAAAACTCCTACAATAAAATTTGTAAATTAGATTCTTTAGATTTATTAAATGAAGAAATTATAGTTCATGAAAAATATAGAGGAAGATGGGGATAAATTGAACCATGGATTTTTTTTGTTAAATGAAAATTTTAATTACAGGCTGTGCTGGTTTCGTAGGACATAATCTTTCTAAAAAATTATTAGAAGACAATCATCATGTAACGGGTATAGATAATTTAAATAACTACTATGATGTAAATTTAAAGAAAAACAGACTTAAAAATATATTAAATAATTATAAAGACTTTAAATTTTTTAAATTAAATCTCAGTGATACAATGAAAACAAAAAAATTTTTTAATTCAAAAAAGTTTGAATTTGTCATTCATTTAGCTTCACAAGCTGGAGTAAGGCACTCTATTAAAAATCCATTATCCTACATTGATAATAATATTATTGCTTATATTAATATTTTAGAATCTGTAAAAAAAAAATCTTCAACCAGAATAATATTTGCAAGTTCTAGCAGTGTGTATGGTAATAAATTAATTTTCCCATTGAAGGAAGCTTTTAACACAGATAATCAATTACAAATGTATGGTGTATCAAAAAAAACAATGGAATTAATTTCATCAGCATATAATAATTTATATAACTTAGATATTATAGCCTTGCGTTTCTTTACTGTATACGGACCTTGGGGAAGACCTGATATGGCATTATTTAAATTTGTTGAATCAATAATAAAAAATAAAAAAATTAATGTTTATAACTATGGTAAACATGTTAGAGATTTTACATACATAGGTGATTTATCAGAATCAATTAGATTAATAATTAATAAAAAACAAAAAAAAATCATAAAAAATAAATTTAAAATTTACAACATTGGCAGTAATAACCCAATATCTCTTTCAAAATTTATTTCAATAATTGAAAAAAAAATAGGTAGAAAAGCAAAAAAAAATTTCTTACCCATACAGCAAGGGGATATACCTAAAACACACTCAGATAATAATAAATTTTATTTAGATTATGGTTATAAACCAAAAACTTCTCATAAAAAAGGAATTTCAAACTTTGTAGATTGGTATTTAGATTATTATAAATAAATATGTATAAAAAAAAACTATTAGATAAAATATCAACAAAAAAAGCAAAAATAGCTATTATTGGATTAGGTTACGTTGGATTACCACTTGCAATAAATTTTACTTTAAAGGGTTTTAGTGTTTTAGGAATAGATTCTGATAAGAAAAAAGTTCTTAATCTTAATAATGGAAAATCTTATATCAACCAATTTTCTAATATAAAAATCAAAGAAATAATAAGAAAAGGTTTTAAGGCCTATAACAAATTTAATCTTATATCAGAAGTTGATATTATTATTTATTGTTTACCAACCCCGATAAAAAAAAATAAATCTCCAGAAATGAAATACATAACTAAAAGTATAAAACTATCAAAAAATTTCTTTAAAAAAGGTCAAATTATTTCTTTTGAAAGTACAACTTATCCAGGAACAACAGAGGAATATTTCCTACCAGCTTTAAAAAAATTTTCATTAGGGAAGAATTTTTTTTTAGCTTACTCCCCTGAAAGAGAAGATCCTGGTAATAATAAATATAATCTAACTAAAATTCCTAAAGTTGTTAGTGGTTATTCAAAAAATTGCCTTCAGATTGTTAAAGAAATTTATTCAAAATTAAATAATGATAAAATTGTTTCAGTATCAAGTTTAAAAACTGCTGAAATGACTAAGCTTTTAGAAAATATTTATAGGTCAATTAACATTGGTTTAGTCAATGAATTAAAAATATTGACTGACAAAATGGGAATTAATATTTTTGAAGTTATTAATGCGGCAAAAACTAAACCTTTTGGATACAAAGCTTTTTATCCTGGTCCAGGACTAGGCGGACATTGTATTCCAATTGATCCTTTTATTTTATCATGGAAAGCAAAACAATTTAATTTTGAAACAAAATTTATTTACTTATCTGGAGAAATAAATTCTAAAATGCCTAGATATGTTTTTAACAAAACGAGAAAACTTTTAAGTAATAATAAAATTAAAATTCAAAATAGTAAAATTTTAATATTAGGTGTATCTTATAAAAAAAATGTTGATGATATAAGAGAGTCACCAGCTTTAGAATTAATGAATATTTTTAAAAAAAGAAAAATATATTTTGATTATAGCGATCCGTATATTCCTCAACTACCAAAAACAAGAAAACACTATTTTTCTAAAAAATCAGTACTATTAACAAAAGAAAATATAAAAAAATATACAATATTAATCTTAGTCACAGATCATGATAAATTCAATTATTTAAAAATATCTAAATACTCCACTTTTATTGTTGATTGTAGAGGAAAATATAAACCAAAAACAAATAAAATAATTTTAGCTTAAATGAATTTTGTTATTATAGGAGCAGGAGGTTATATAGCTGAAAGACATTTCAAGTCTATTAAAAATACTAATAACAAATTGGTTGCTGCTTGCGATATTAATGATAGCGTTGGGTTGCTAGATAAGTATTTTCCTGAGTGTAAATTTTTTAAAAATTTGACTAGTCTCTATAAATTTATTATTGAATTTAAGGAAAAAATTGATTTTTTAGTCGTCTGTACACCAAATCATTTACACTATAAGCACATTAAATTTGGCTTAGAAAACAATATAAATGTAATCTGTGAAAAACCCACAGTATTGTTTCCTAATCAAATATTCAAATTAAAAAATCTTGAACTTAAGTATAAAAAAAAAGTTTATACAATTTTACAACTTAGATTGCAAAAAGAACTAATTGATTTTAAAAAATATTTCTTAAATAAAAAGTTAATTCATAAAAAAGGTAATTTTAAATTAAAATATATTACTTCTAGAGGGAATTGGTATTTCAAAAGTTGGAAAGGTAATATTGCTAAATCAGGAGGAATAGTTACAAATATAGGGATCCATTTGTTTGATATGCTTATTTGGATAGTTGGAAAACCTACTAGTTTTGATATTTATCACGCAACAGAAACTAGAGTAAGAGGAAAATTAAATTTTAAAAATATAAGCGTTGATTGGTTCCTATCAGTTGATCGAAATGATCTTCCCCGTATGAACAAAAAAAATAAAATTAATTTTTTTAGACAATTAAGTTTTAATAACAAAGAAATAGAGTTTTCTAATTATTTCGACGACTTGCATGATAAAAGTTATAAAAAAATATTTAAAAATGAAGGATATTTATTACAAGAAGCTTATGAATCAATAAAATTATGTCACAGTATAAAAAAAATGATAAAATATAAATATGATACATGAAACTTCTATAATTGATAAGCGAGCAAAAATAGGGGAAAATACTAAAATTTGGCATTTTTGCCATGTTTCTAAAGATGCTATTATTGGTAATAATTGTATATTGGGGCAAAATATATTTATTGGTAATAGTGTTAAAATAGGAAACAATGTTAAAATTCAAAATAACGTATCAATTTATAATGGGGTAACTATAGAGGACGATGTGTTCTTAGGACCAAGTATGGTATTTACTAATGTTAATAATCCAAGGTCTAAATATCCAAAAAAAAATGAATTTAAAGCTACACTTGTAAAAAGAGGCGCTTCTATTGGTGCAAACGCTACAATTATATGTGGATATGAAATTGGCAATTTTTCTTTTATAGGAGCTGGTTCGGTTGTAAAAAAAAATGTAAAAAATTATTCAATCGAGGTTGGTAATCCCTCTAATCAAATTGGATGGATGGATGAATTTGGAAATAAAATTGATTTGCCGATTAAAGGAAATGGTAACTATGTAAATAAATTTGATCAAAAATATTTTTTAAAAAATGATTATATGTTTAAAGAATAATGGAATTTAATGATTTAAAAAAACAATATCAAGTTTTAAAATATAAGATAAAAAAAAATATTGATAACGTACTTTCTCATGGAAAATATATTTTAGGTCCAGAAATAAAATTATTAGAAAAAAAATTATCTAAAAAAATCAAAAGCAAATATTGCGTTTGTGTATCAAGTGGAACCGATGCTCTTCTTTTATCTCTAATGGCTTTAGGTATTAGTAAAGACGATCAAGTCATTACCACAAATTACAGTTGGATATCAACGATAGAAGTAATCAAACTTGTAAATGCAACACCAGTATTGGTAGATATTAATAAAAACGATTATAATATTGATTGTTCTAAAATTGAAAAAAAAATAAATAAAAAAACAAAAGCAATAATAGTAGTGAGTCTATTTGGTAAAGTTGCAGATTTTACACTTTTAAATAAAATTTCAAAAAAATATAATATTCCTATTATAGAGGATGGAGCACAAAGTTTTGGGGCTAAATTTAAAAATAAGTTTTCTTGTAATTTATCCTTAATAGGTTGCACAAGTTTTTTTCCTAGCAAATCACTTGGGGGTTATGGAGATTCAGGAGCAATATTTACAAATAATAAAAAAATTTATGATAAAATCTTTCAATTGAGAAACCATGGTCAAAAAATAAAAAATTATCATAATTATATTGGCACTTCTTCTAGAATGGATACAATTCAAGCAGCAATTCTACTTGCAAAAATTGATGTTTTTGACAAAGAAATAAATTCTAGAATAAAAATTGCTAATAGATATAATAAGTTTTTTTCAAGCATAGGCATAAAATATTTATATTCTGAAAAGAGTTCAAAAATAATTTACTCTCAGTATCCATTATTAGTAAATAATAGAAAATTCCTTATTAATATTTTCAAAAAAGAGAAAATACCTTTTGCAATATATTATCCAAAAATTTTTTCCAATCAAACAGTATATAATATTAAATCTAATGACACCTTTCCTAATGCAAATTTTGCTTCAAAACATAATTTTTGTGTTCCAATTAGTCCTTATATGACAAAAAAAAATCAAGACACAATTATGAATATTTTCTTAGAGAATAAAAAAAAGATAATTATTTAAATAAATATATTTGTTTCTTTTACAGTATAATGTTTCAAGATTTATATTTTCATTGAAAATTTTTTAATTTGAAATTATAGTTAAAATAAATCTTAATATAGTAAAAAAAATTAAATTGATTAATCTTATTAAATCAGGTGTAGGTAATATAGGTTCTGTAGCTAGAGTATTAGAGGATTTGGAAACTGATTACAAAATTGTTGAAAACAATCTTGATTTAAATCAAAGTAATAAGATTATATTGCCAGGTATAGGCTCATTTGATTCATTTATAAAATCCCTGAAAGAAAAAAAACTTTTTAACATAATTAAATCATTAGTCATTGATAAAAAAATACCTATCTTAGGCATATGTGTAGGAATGCAATCTTTTTTTAATAAGAGTGAAGAAGGTGAGGAAAATGGATTTGGTTTCTTTAATTCGGATTGTAAAAAATTTGAGTCAATTAAAAGTAAAGTCCCTCATTTAGGATGGAATAATATTAAAATTGAAAAAGAAAGTAAGCTATTTAATAATTTAAATAATAATTTGTTTTATTTTGCGCATAGTTATTATGCTGACACAAAAGATATTTCAATAAAGATAGGATCAACAAATTATGGCATTGAATTTATATCAGTTGTTAATAAAGATAATATTTTTGGAGTTCAGTTTCATCCTGAAAAAAGCTATGATCAAGGTATAAAAATCATCGAAAATTTTATTAATGAATGTTAAAAAAAAGAGTCATACCTATTTTATTACTAAATAATGAGAGACTAGTTAAAACCATTAAATATAAAAATCCACAATATGTAGGAGATCCTATTAATGCAGTTAAAATATTTAATGAAAAGAAAGTAGACGAAATAATAATATTAGATATTACAAGAAAAAAAAATATAAATATAAACTATACAACTATAAAAAATCTTGCAGATGAATGTAGAATGCCTTTTTCATATGGTGGTGGTATAGTATCAGTAGAGCAAGTTGAAAAATTGTTTTCAATTGGTGTTGAAAAAGTGGTTTTGAATACTTCTATTTTAAAAGAATATAAATTAATCAAAGATCTTTCATATAACTTTGGATCGCAGAGTATTGTAGTAGCAATTGATATAAATTTAAATATATTTAATAAAATAAAATTATTTAATTGGAAGTATAATAAAAATCTAAAAAAAAATATTGATGCCCATATCCGGAATTGTCTTATAAACGGTGCAGGCGAAATATTAATTAATTTAGTTTATAAAGAAGGTACATTAAGTGGTTTTGATTATTCAATATTTGATTTCATTAATTTTGATTTAAATGTTCCAATAATTGTTAATGGAGGTATAAATTCATTTGAAGAAATAAAAACAATTTTAGAGAATAATAAAATTGATGCTATCGGTATTGGTGCAAAATTTATATATTATGGACCACATAGAGCGGTTTTAATATCATACATTAATGAAAAAGATAGAAAATTAATAAAATGAAAATTCAAGTTTGTAAAAGATGTATTATGGATACTACTGCTGATGATATTTTTTTTGATTTGAATGGTATATGCAACTATTGTACAGAATTCATTGAAAGACAAAATAAAATAAAAAAAAATAAACCGGATATTAAAAATTTAATTTCAGAAATTAAAAAAAAAGGAAGAAAATTAAAATATGATTGCATTGTCGGTGTTTCTGGCGGAGTTGATAGTAGTTTTTCACTAATTAAAGCTTGTGAATTAGGTTTGAGACCTTTAGCAGTCCATTTAGATAATGGTTGGAATAGTGAATTAGCTCAATCCAATATTTCAAATTTAATAAGAAAATACAAAGTAGATTTATTTACACATGTAATTGACTGGAAAGAATATAAAAATTTTCAAGAAGCTTTTTTATTATCGAACGTAATTGATCTTGAATTGTTAATGGATAATGCAATGCTTAGTATTAATTACAAATTAGCAAATAAATATAAAACTAAATACATATTATCCGGAACAAATACCTCGACTGAAGGTTTCAGGATTCCTCCAAATTGGTCTTGGTTTAAAAATGATAAAACAAATATTAAAAAGATTGGAAAAAAATTTAAAAATCAAAAACTAAAAACATTTCCAACATTTGGAACTTTCGATTTTATAAAATATGAATTATTTAAAAAAATTAAATGGATATTATTTCCTGACTTTTTTGAATATAATAAAGATAATGTTATTAAAGAATTAATTGAAAAAATTGATTATAAACCTTATCCATATAAACATTATGAATCTGTTTTTACGAGATTTTATCAAGGATATATTCTGCCAAAAAAATTTGGAGTTGATAAAAGAAAACTTCATCTTAGTAATCTTATTATTTCAAATCAAATGTCAAGAAATGATGCACTAATAATTATACAACAACCAAATTATATAAATCCTAAAGACGAAAAAAAAGATATAAAGTATTTTTTAAAAAAAATGAAATGGAGTCAAAATAAATTTGATAAATATATCGTTTCTGAAGAAATTAATCATGCGTTTTATGGTTCTGAAAAAAAGTTATGGGATTTTCTTAGTGAGATTTATAAAAAAAGTAAAATTATTAAAAAATATTTTAATCGTGAGAAATAAATATAAAATAAAAATGCCCAGCAATGTAACAGTTGGTATTCCAACACATAAAAGACCAAATCTATTAAAAAGGGCGTTAAACTCACTAACAATGAAAAACATTATTGATATAAAAATTATTGTTTCAGTAGATGGCGTTGATGAAACAATACATGATTATAAAGCTATCGAAAATTTATATAAAAAATATAATAATATTGAATTTATATTCCATAAAACAAATATAGGTAGTTTACAAAATTTTATATTTTTACAAGACATATGCAAAACTAAATACTTTATGTGGTTGGCAGATGATGATGAAACAAGCCAAGAATTAATCTTTGAATTATATAAAATGTTAGAAAGTAAAAATGATATAATTACGGCAGTTCCATATTGGGAATTATATAATTCAAAAAATACAAAAAAAATAATTAAGCCATCCTTTTTTAATGAAAAGCATACTTTAGTAAGAGTTTTTAAATATGTTTATGATTCTGATGATGTATTTTTTTATGGTCTACATAGAACTGAAAAAATTAAAAAATGTTCTTTTAAAGATTATTGGTGGCCAAATAAAAAAGCTCTTTCAAATTGGTGTTATGTCTTTCAAATGGATTTAATACTACAAGGAAAAATATTACTTTTAAATAAAAAAAATTTAACTTGGAAAAATCATGATTACGGTACTAAGTTTTACAAAAGAAGTTCAGCAACTAAAATTTTAAAAAATATTTCATATACAATACGAAGATTGAATATTTATTTTCTGTACTTTGAAAAATTTATTAAATGGAAAAAATATCATTATTTGTTAATTTTTATATTTCCATTTATAATTTTATTTTTAAGAGATTTAATTTTTAAGGAACCTATAAATAAAAGAATAAAATTTTAAATACATGAAATAGAAATTTACAAAAAATTTTTACAATCAAATTTGAACTAAAAAAAATTTTAAGTTCAAGTTTTAGATTCAAGAATATTAAGAGTATTTTTCAATGAAAATTAAAATCTTGATATCCACTCCAAAATTTCATGATGATTTTTTTTAGGTAGTATATTAAAATTTTCAAAAAAATAACTAAATTTTTTTTTACTTAAATAATTAAAATCATTATTTAGTTTTATTTTATTTTTATTTACTTTTATTAAACCCACGCCCATATCAATTAAAACAATATGAAAATCTAATTCTTTAATTTGCATTAATTCAAATGAAATTTTCCAAATATCTCCACACCAATTACCATTTATTCTAGGTACATGCTCCTCTAACCAATTTCTTGGAATTAAATCATGAATTAATATCCATCCATTTTCATTAATACTATTAAATGAATTTATAACATCTCTTCTTAATTGTTTATATTCATGTAACCCATCTATAAAAATAATATCAAAACTTTTTTTATTTTGTCTGAAAAAATCATCACTTGTTAATCTAATGGTACCTCCCGATATCGGATCAACTCCAGTTTTATCTGCAATCTTAACTTGATTAAAAAGAAAATCATTTTGACAACCTATTTCAAGATAATTTCTTAGTTTAAATTTTGCAATAATTGTATTGATTAAGTTGATTCTATTTAGAGGAAGTTTATCCCAGTCAATATTAATTTCTTTACCAAAATAGTTATATAAAAAAAAAATTTTTTTAATTCTGTAATTATATAGGTAAAAAAATCTATTTTTAATATTGTTAAACATTAGTTAAATATATATCTATTAATGTTAATTAAACTAAATTTAAAAAACACAATTAGCAATGAAAATTTTTATAACTGGAATAGCTGGATTTCTAGGAAGACATTTAGCTAAACATTTTATTAATAAATCATATGAAGTTTTTGGTTGTGATGATTTATCAGGTGGAGATTTGGATAACGTTCCTGCTAAGTCGGTATTTCATAATTTAGATTGTAAAGATTTTAATAGATTACGTGACGTAATTGAAAAAATTAAACCTGATACCATTTTTCATTGCGCTGCAACCCCTCATGAAGGATTTA
>CESW01015221.1_pt1 | contig 19641 bp, 14 predicted proteins | sample 531171 | NCBI WGS metagenome assembly CESW01 (sample SAMEA2621859, study PRJEB7988) | marine metagenome | biome: marine biome (ENVO:00000447); feature: surface water layer (ENVO:00002042); material: "saline water (ENVO:00002010), including plankton (ENVO:xxxxxxxx)" | depth 5 m
CGTGACATTGACTTCGCTCTAGAACCTATTAGGCTCCAAGCGCCTTTTGATGATATTCCAGGTATTGCAGCTAGTTGTTTCTCCGTAACCTTTCGCCAGTCAAGGCCTGTTTCAACACCGGTTATTGAGCGAGCACCATGCCCCGTGACTATTATTTGCGAATATGATTCCAAAGGAGCGAGATAATTCATACCTACAAGTATAGGATATGCTCCTATTTGCCTGCCAAAGGTTATACCAGCCTTGCCTCTGATGGTAGAATCTTTTGCTTTACTCTCCAAGTGCCTTGGAAGTCTAGTTCTCCCGTCGTGTGATTCCCACCAAACATCGTCAATTACCGAGCCAATTGGTAAGATTTCCTTTAACAGCGGTTCGTCAAATTCTTTCCTAACAGTATTTTTGAAGGAGTTGAAATCTCTGCTATTCACATCTTGGAATCCTTTACCATCAACTTGACGGATGTTGACTCTGCGAATCATATGTCCTTCTGATTTCAATTCTCTCAGTAGCCGAATATTGTGGTCATATGTAACTTTAGTTTCTCCTTTCAGTCCTGCAATGAAATTAAGCCCAGGAAGCAGTTTTGGCAAACCTCTTTCCCCCTTTATTCGTCCATGTTTATTGATAAGTCTAATTGCTGATTTCAGCTGATTTGAATCACAATTTAACCAGTTAGCCTTGTGAACCTCAGGGTCAGCCGACTCCAATCCAAAAGATAAGACAGCTCCATCCGAAAGATTCTCAACAAGTGTTTTTGTTATCTCTTCAGATTCTTCAAGATGTTCTGCTATTATTGATGGATTGCCATTGTCTGTATGGAGAATTTCTAGTCTATCATCGTCCCTAAGTCCATACAACAATTTTGCAATAGGTTCAGGATCCGGTCGAGGATATTCCATTTCTACTACCCCTTCAGCCTTGTAGGTGTAAGTATCAGTCATTCCCCCTAAACGAACGTGTTTTACTCCCATGTCATGAGCGATTGAGACTTCATTAATTATGTCCTCAGGATCTCTGTAAATTGGTATACCTTTTTTTGGTTCAATGCAGAATTTACAGCCCCTCTTGTATCGAACACATCCTTGGTAAACCTCTACCTCGTATGTGAGCGGTCCACTAAGATCAGGATTTTGGGTGACAGCTTTTGAGCCAGCTCCGGCTTGCGCCCAGTCAGTCCACTGTTCTGCATTCCTTCGATTGTGCCTCCATTCTCCGGTTTCAAGATAATTCCATAATGTTGCATCGGTATCCTTTAGCGCCAAGAATAGGTTTTGCCTTAGTGGACTCCAACCCTGATTCTTCCAACCTCTTATTGCCCATCCGCCACACAATATTGGGGTTTGATTAGGAACGTTAGATATTATCTCTCTAGTTTCTTTAAGCGAAATTGGTGTTCCTCTCAAGTATTTACCAGGTACAACTGCTCCTGCTAAAATAATAACTCCCAATCTATTTTCAAGGGTTGGAGGGTTTATTCTGAAAGAGTCTATTTGGCAGTATTCGTAATCAATATTCTTTCGTTCTAACACGCCACATATGTATCTAATATGGAATCCAACATAGGGTGGGACACCGAATGCGGCTGGTTCGTCCTCATAACCATCTATAACGAGCCAGGAGGCTTCCTCCGACTCGGTCATGTTAACACCTCATTCCCGTTTTGGGCGGCGTTTCTTTTTCCTTGCATCCTCTTCTTCCTCAGCCATGGCTCGGAGTTCTCTTGCGGATTTAGCACTTTTACCACCCTTGCTGTCACCTGTGCCTCCTCGCTTGAAGCCACTGGGCTTTGCCATATCGACTCTTATGTTCCTGCCCATAAGGTCTGTTCCATTTAGTTGCTTAGCAACCTGTTCACCTTTTTCTTTAGGTTTTATAGTAACGAAGGCAAAGGCCTTTTTCCTACCTGATTTGTCAGTAGCCCAATGGATATGTACACTATCACAATGTGCTGCGAAGTGGTCTTGGAGATCTTTTTCAGTAGCCTTGAATGGTAAATTTCCAACATACAACCTAGCTCCATCTGGTTTTTCTCTTCGTGGCTTTTCTTCCCTTGGAGCATCAGCATCTCTTACACCTATTCTGCGTCCTTTGATGTTTTTGCCATTAAGAGATTTTATTGCATTATCTGCCATTTCCTTCTTCTGATAAGTAATGAAACCGAATCCTCTGAGATTTCCATCATCATCTCTCATTAGCGCGAAATCAGTAATCTTTCCATGTTCTTGGAACATGCTACGTATATCATCTTCGTCAACGTCTCTTGATAGGCCTCCAACAAACAACTTGCAACCAGGGGCAGCATTTCGTTTCGGTCCTCTCCCAGATTGGCCACCTTCTCCTTCAAATTTGAAATAAACACGTTCGCTACCATCTTCTCTAACGTCTTCAGAGATGAATGTAGCACGTCCTGAACTTCCCTTAGCAAACCGTGCCTCAGCCTCCGCTCCCCAACGTTTACCCGATCCGTTTAGGGCGCTCATACCGCTTTTTCCGCCAAAGTCATCAGCTAGAGCTCTGAAGGTTTTGTCTCCACAGACCATACAGATAACGTTCCAATCACCACTTGCTTTTGGTTCGAAAAAGGCGCCACAGGACGGACAAATTGAGTGTAAAACTCCGCAATTGTCGTCTTCTCTCATGTCGATGCGAACCACATTTCCAGATTCAATCACTTTAGCTCTCACAATGTCTCTACGCCTCAATCCGTCAGCGGTGTTATGAAGAAATCGATCACAGATTTTTGTAACGTGAAACTGAGCATATTCTTGGTCAGCCATAATAGAACGATTGGGTTTACCTTCAACGCTCAAAACCTTTATTTCCCCGGATTTTTCATTTAGTTTAACAACTTCTCCTATCACTAAATCTCCGACTTCAACCCTAAGCAAGGCATTGTGGGTCTCCACACTTATCTCACCACCATTCTCGACGATAGTTCCAGTTAACAAGGCAATAATTTCACCATTTCTTTGTTCAACTCCCGACCCAATTGTGTTAGTTTCGATATTACCGACCACTGTTCCTGGAGTCACTATTGTTCCCATGTTATCACGTTCATATTTTGGAAAATCACCATCAAGGCGAATTGAAGGGGAATGTATGGGGCTGAAGCTGTTTGCTTTTGAAACCCTATCATCTAACGATTCTAAGGCATTTAATTTCGGTTGTACCCATTTTGCTGGTATGGTGCCCATATCTCGCAGGCATCCTGAACTTTCCGCTAAGAATAACCTCTCCGTCTGGTAGGTGGTTTGCTAAAGCGCTATGCATAATGTGAACTACTGGTGCACATTGCAGTGCAGTATCAATAAAAATTCTATCAGCTCCTCGTTTTTGAACACCCCATGGTGGGTTTGTGATTACAATGTCTGCGGATGGAATATTAACATCGCCGAGGTATCCAATAATTGTTTCACCTAGATCTTGGCATAATTTACCAGCATCTTCATCACATTCCACGAAGATAACCTCCGCCCCCAGTATCTGTGCACCTCTTCCTAGGATTCCATTTCCAGCCCCAAGATCAATCACGGTTTTACCTTGAAACCCATCAATTGCGTCGATACGATGTAGCCAAGTAGCTGCTAGGTTACCTTCTGTTTGATACTGTTCGAGTTCCAAACTATTACACGGGTGTGGTGGTAGCTTTGAGAGTAATATCGCCAATTGGCGAAGTTTCAATTTAATCACCAGCGCCTTTGTTGGTTTTGTTGCTGACCGTAATTCATCCGTTGCATTTGCTGCGCTTGAACTTGTTGGGTTTGAACTCTGATAGCCTCTGCTTCCATCCTTAGTCTTGCTATGAGCTGTTCTCCCAGTTGTTGGCTCCCGCAGAACCTGCAGAATTTTGTCCCGTCTGCTTGCATCTGACCACAATTAGTGCAAAAAGCCATGATAATCCTAATCCTTTCTATAATTTTAATGCTCGCATTTAACTAACCATTTGCATAAATACTGGCCACGTTTCAAAATTTTGAGCTAATGCCCTCTCGTTAATGTCTTCCATCCTTGCGTCTGTCATCATTTCTGATGGGTCAAGCCCAGCATCGATTAGTTCCTGTACGATTGCTCTAAATTCCTTTTCAATTTCTGGCATATCGTCTGCTTCAGCGGTCACTTCCGGCAATGGAATCACATTTTCGTTGCTAGATGTTTCTACAGTATTCTCAATTTCTGTATCTATCTCATCAACGTCTTCTCGTAGTTGTTTAGCTCCATTTTCCGTAGGTAGCGGGATGTTTACAATCTCTTCTGGCATCATCTCTGAAACAAATTTATCTTCCAAAGTTATATTCACGACCTCTTCAACAGGAGCCTGCTCAATGACAGGCACTTCAACAATCTCTGGTTCGGGTTTTGCGAGCCCCACTCCCAGGATTTCAGCTTGCTGTTTGGCCAATTCTGCTGCCTGCCTCCGAGGCAATGAAACAAATGCCTTTCCTATTAGTGCATGAATTGGATATGGAAGGAAATACTTCTCAAGAGGGGGTAGACTTGGATGTCTGAAACATAGGATATTGCGTTTTTCAAAGGGTCGCTGATTTGGTATATCTAAAGAAAATGGGACTGGATTGAGTTCTATTGTTGTCCTTAGCCACCCCTCTTGAGTAACTAATTGTTGCATCCACGGGCCCATGTCAGCATTTGCGATGTTGAGAAATTGGAAGGATGCTGCTTTTGGGTCAAACCCTTGATCGATAATTAATTCTGCTTCAGCTCGTGGTCGATGAAAAATTCCCATTACAGGTTGACCATGGTCAATCATATCTCCATGAAGCTCCAAGAGTTTTCTTTCCTTGCGTGGACAAAGTAACATCAAGTCAAGTCTTGCTGCACTGTTGTCCCAAATTTCTTTCCAGCGAGAATTTGCCTCATCTTTAAGTTGTTGGAATGTCATATTTGGTATCATTGCCGTAACGCCCATGCGACCACCAACAAGGCTAGATTGGCATCCTATTTGGTGATATATGCTTCCTTGACAGCATATTCGGCTAGAAGTATAACTCCGCCAGCAGCTCCTCTAATCGTGTTATTAGAAAGCGCATCAAATCTTATGTTGTTGCCGTCAACATGGACATTACCAACTGTAATACTCATTCCATCTCCAGTCCAAAGGTCCCTATCCCTGTTAGGAGTTTGTTCAATAATATTGTTTACTATCTCTGGAGAAGAAGGTAGGTTTAGTCTTTCAATTTTCATTAGGTTTTTGACATTCTCTAAATCTGTGGCTTTATCTACTTCTAACTCCACCGAAACCATGTGACCATCTCTAGCAGAGACCCTATTGCACGATGCAGTAACCTGAATATCTAAATCAAGAAGATACTTTAATTCAGCAATCAACTTTTCCTCCTCGCCAGGAATGAATGGGTTCACGTTTCCTTCAAGCGCTGCCTTGTCGCTGAGTAACTTCCATCCTGCACCAGAAAGGGCTTGTCTTGTGTAGACAGAAATTTTTCTTATTCCAAGACCCTTTAGGCCAATTATTGGCATAACGACCGGCATAACAGTGCAATTTGTTGAACATGCGTGACCATCATATTGTTTCATATCTGCAGGATTTACTTCAGGAATTACAAGGGGTATGCCTGCAATTCTTCTAAACGCACTTGCATTAGAAAATACGTGGATACCTCTTGAAACTAGAGAAGGTTCTACAACCTCTGCAACGTTACTAGGCAACGCGGAAAACGCTATATCAACATCTGGGATGTCACTCATCGAACAAATCAAAATATCATATTTTGGTTTAGGTGAATCTAACCTCCACTCTATTTCCTCGTGCATTGATCCTACATTTATTGGTGAACCTGCAATTGCTACAACTTCAAAAAAGGGGTGATTTTGAAGTAATTGTTGAAGTCTTTGGCCAACTAGACCACTGGACCCAAGTATTGCAACCTCGAATCGCCTCATTGTCGCTCCTCATGTGGTGTGGGGAAGAATCTCCTTATGATGAGTTTCCTTGCTATCGATGAGCCATCTTTTATGCTACCTAATTTTGCTTTACCAATTCTCTTGGAATATGTTATTGGTACATGAGTTATCGGTATTTTATTAAAAGCACAGGATGTATACATCTCAGCTTCTATCTCAAATCTCATGCTGTTGAGTTTCAGATTTTCGACAGCAGTCCGCGAAAATGCCCAAAATCCTGAACATAAGTCTGTAATCTTAACCTCATGCAAAGCAACGGCAAGCCAGGTCAACAATTGGTTGCCAATCCAGTTAGTAGAAGTCATTGCATCCGATGCTAAATTTCCCTGTAATCTATCCCCAATTACGACTCCATCCTTTGGTAAAACAGAAACTAAATCAGGGATTTCTTCTGGATGATATGTTCCATCAGAGTCGAGCATTACCAAGGTATCACCCTTTTGTTCAAGAAACATCTTGAAGGCCTGTCTCATTCCTGCCCCTTTACCTTCTCCCCACTGTTCTATAACCTCACAGTCATATTCTCTGGCGATTTTCACAGTATTGTCTTCGGAACCACCATCTACAACTACAACTCTACAATCATATCCCATTTTGCTTAATCTGGAAAAAGGAATTCGGTTGAAAACATTTGCAAGGGCTTTCTCTTCGTCTAAGGTAGGAAGCATGACAAATAGAGATTGCACGTTTACCTCCAACATTAGTTCATAGTAGTTCTTTTCGCTTAAATTAGTAACCATGACGTACTTCTAGCCAGTGTATTCTTACCCCCGTCTTGTCAAAGAACTTATCACCGCGCCCTGAGGCACCCAATGGGTTTACCCAGTATTCATATTCACTAATCATAGTCAATTCTAGATTTGTTGTATTTGAATCGAAACAGAACTCATGCCACCCCGAACCTTTTTTGATAATATCGTTGATCTTTAGACTTACTTTCCCAATAAATTCAGTCATCAAGCACACCTCATTCGACTCTGAGTAGTTTGTCGGTATGTTATGGGTTCCTTCGGAAATATACAACCTAGTTTCGCCTAAATCAAATGGGTCTAAATCTCGTAAATCTTTCCAAGGGTCAATTCGCATTTCCTCTCCAAGAACTGGCAAAAAACTTGAAACAACCGAGTCATCTTCTAGCGCATAAAGGGAAGAACCCCCACTGCTGTATATTTGTTTCCAATGGATAGATTTGTGTATATACTGCATAATTATTCCTTTGGGAGATGCTATTGCATAAGTTATTCCCAAATCAGACAATTTTGTTATGTTATCGTGTATAATAGCACTTGTTGCAAGATTTTGAATTGATTTTTCTTGCTTTAGTATGCCTACTGAAGGGACTGCGGTAACTCCAACCCTATCAAGACCATAGAAAAAGTGTCCCCAGTGCTCGTTTTCGACATAAATTACTGTGTTACTGGCTAACTCCATTTTGTTGATGTAATTGAACAATGAAATATCACCATTTGATATTACGTGTAGTTCGTCATGATCCTCTAATTGTGTAAGTGAGTTATGTGCAACTCCACTGAAAATTAGTGCAGCAATCATGATTGCTTTTGTAATGACAGACGGGGTTGTAATATCGAACTTTGAAAATTTTAATCCAACAATAACAGCCAAAGGAATGTGGAAGGCATGCATGCTCATGGAGTAAAGAGTGTATGATAACATTGATACGACAGGCAACCCCGAAATCCCGTCCAAGAAACTGATGAATGATAGAATCCAATTCAAACTAAACCAAACAACTAGGATTTGAGTCAATTGTTCTTTTCTTAAGGACCAGCTACTCCATATTGCAAGTGGAAGTAATAATCCTGAATAAACAATCAAGGGGCTACCTCCTTGCCATCCATACTCAGAAAATATCGCCTTAGTAGAAAACAATGGGATAAGCGAAATTGTAACAACGGAGAATGATAATGTCAAAATTACAATAGGAATCTTTTCGTTAATAGTAAATTTTCTTCCTTTATCCACAAGTAGTTTCGCGAGTATTAACGTGCTCATATAAATTAGACCTGTTGGATGTATCACTGATACAAAAACGATAGTGAAACCAAGTATATTCCAATTAAGTCTATGTCCAAACATTGTAAGCACGACAACAATGCCCAATTGGCTCGCTATGGTTGGGTATCCAGAATCGAGGTTCTTAGCGAATAAAGCAGGAGCAAGCATCATTGACATGATCACCCAATGACTGCATCCAAGCTTGTCTCCAATCGCAGCAATACCTAACAGTAGTGAAGCAAAACAGACAGTCCCGAGATAAAAAATAGTTTCATAGGCATCACCATCTAACCACGCAGCCAAAGTCGGAAAGGCGGGAGGATAAACCCAATTTCCACTTGATGGGTGTTCCAGCCTAAAACTGCCCGAAGAGACTGAATCAGCCAAGACTGAGAATCCCACCCAATCTACACCCATTGGTCGTTGATACATTAGTGGTTGGACTGCTAATATAAGTGCGATAAATGTGAAAATCCAGAACCACAGTCCTCTGTTTGTAGTGTTTGAAATTTTATGAGGTTGCACCTCTGTTCTTATTGATACAATGGCCGCAAGATTTGCAATTACAGCACATGCAGTGATGGCGGTCAAGTCCAATTCAAGAATAAAACAGATCCCCGAAATTCCTAGTAACGCCAACATTCCAAACGCTGGAGTGAGTAACAGATGTCTAGCCAAGTCTCCTGATTTATCGAGGGTCTTAGCAATTGCTAGGCCAGGAAATAGGGCTAACAATAACCCGATGGGCATATAGCTTCCTAGGGGAAGCAGCCTTCAAACCTATTTACGAAGAGTCATGAATGTGAAATGTTTGGAGATTACATGGCAGACGTGATTAAACTACCCGATGAATATTGGGTGTTTGATTTCACAAAAGGACCTGACCCTGATTTCAAATGCCCGTTGAAGTATCAAGTCGGTCGTTATGATGAGGTCAGACCTGGGATGTATACTCAGGAATTGTTTGAAGGCAAAAGAGATTTACACATAGGAATTGATATTGGTGCACCAGTAGGTGAACCGATTCATTCATTTTCGGATGGAATTGTTCACTCGATTGGCGTAAATCCTGAACCGGGATCTTATGGGCCGACTATAATCATTAGACACGAATTAGAAGGTAAGCCTATCTGGGCTCTATACGGCCATCTTTCGATGGAATCTTTGGATATGGTAAGTGTAGGTTTGGAGGTTTTTGAGGGTCAAGTCATAGCCACGGTTGGAGATAAAAGTGTCAACGGAGGATGGGCACCTCACCTACATTTTCAGCTGTGTTGGGACGAGCCAGAAGAGAACGATATGCCCGGTGTTGTGGCAAGGGAAGACAGAGATTGGGCATTAAGAAAATATCCAGACCCTAGGATTGTCCTAGGTCCTCTTTATTGACTTACTTGATTTAGGAATTCCTTTAGAGAAATTATCGGCTTGATAGATGATGGATTCTTTCCATGCAGTAGGGCCAATGCAATCGATAGCCAGTCCATCATTATACAGATATGTAGCAAACATTCTAGCAGTGTATCACCCTCTCCAGCAAGTTTCCAAGCATATTCACTTGGACTGTTAGAAATGAACCAATCCATTCTTTTCTCAACTCTCTCATGTAAGCCCTGCCATGACATCAGAATTATGGCCTGTTCGCTAGCATCTTTATCTCCGTCTTCACCAACTCCTCCCCAAGCAACCAATTCATTGTGGTTCATTTCTGGAAACTCGCCAATTCTAGCAAATCTAGCCGAATTTTCATTCAATTGATTTTTCATTCTAATCATTGCAGGTCCCAGTTCACTTGGACCAAGTATAGCAATTCGTCTTTCCATCAGATTTAGTGCTAAACTGGCGACATCTCCTTCTGGATTTGATAAAATGTCACAGTCTTTTATCGATTGCTCCAGCCGATTCATTGCACTGTTAGCGATATCATACTTCAATACACCAATCTCTGCTAAAAGCGCCAATTGGCGGGAAAAAATGTGGCCAAAAGCTGAACGAGGAGGCTGCCCCGAAGGACAAGATATCAGATACATTCTATCTGTTAATTCACACATACCAGCAAGTTCTCCTCCGCTGGAAACTACAATGATTGTGGCACCTTTTGCTAACGCTTGTCGTGTAGAATCGAGAGTCTCTTCTGTATTTCCTGAGTAGGATGTAGAGATAACTAACCAATCGGTAGTCCACCATTGAGGTAAATTATATCCTCTATGGCTAACAACAGGTATCGTTCCTTCGTGATTTGAAAGTGTGGAAAGAAAATCCCCTCCTGCCGCAGAGCCACCCATGCCAAGGCAAATAACACCAGTCCAACTGTTCTTGATTTCATTAATCCATGGTAATAGATTTACATTGACTGCCTTTAAACCAGATTTGAAATCTTCAATAAAATTTTTTGTAAATCCTATCATATCTTCTGTGTCAAGTGCTTTTGCAAGCCTTACAATTCCTTCTTCCATTTAATCACCATCTACTGCTAGCCTTGGCAAACATATCCACTCACCATCAATCCTTGCCATCAATAAGTCTCTACCATAAATATGCTCATATGGTAATCTTACTGCTGACATCTTCCAATTGTTTGGGTCAAGAAATTCTGCAACGGTTGAATCCTCACTTACTTGGGCAATGCGGGAAAATTCGCTAAGTCTCGCAACAACATTTGCGTTTTCGAGATCTCTCCAAGAAGCGCCCGTTCTTTCTCTTCGCTCCACCTTTTCTAAAATCGCTCCTTCTCCAGTCCATGAAGAAGGCCTCCACAACTCATTACGCCAGCGAATGACATCGCCGATTTCATAGCCAGGTTTTCTATACAACAATGTCAGTCTTGTGAGATCAACACCGTCTTTGCGACCTACTACTGAAGTTGTTGTAGTAATCTGACCACCGTGTTGTGTAATCAGATGTCTACCCCAAGCTCTTGCAAGAGCTTTAGACCCTAAAACTACATCGTAACCGCCGGTTACTGGTCCCTCTTTTGTAATGAAGAACATTGGGTCGTCAGGCATTTCAATTATGACCTTATCAAGGGTTAATCTTAATTCACTAAATTCCTTTTCTGATAGTCGCCTTGCACTAGACCTAAGTTGGACTGTTGCCTCAAAATAATTTCCAGCGCGCCGTGTGCATGTCAGACAGACTCCGTTTGACATTCTTGCTCTCATTGTATGTCTTTCAGCGTAGAGCAAGTTGTCTATGATGCCCTCCATCTCAATATGGATAAGAGTATGTCTGCCGTCTACTTCTTGAGCAACCAAACCGATTTGTAAGTCCTCAATATTTGGATGAAACTCGACATTTCGTTGGACGAGTTCATACCACAAATCCTCGGAATCTACGTTGGTCCATTTCCCCTGAAAGTCTACTAAGCCGCATCGAGCACATTTTGTCCAAGGAGCATTTTTTGGGACCTCTGCAAGATTGACTCTTGCGCGAGAGCACTTTTCACACATTCTCCCTGAAAAAAGAGGGGGCTGCCCTCCACAAACTAGACAAAACTCACCTCCAAGGTCCATCTAATCACCAATATCACTCAGATTTATTATCAATAGAATCCACTTGTTCAGGGGTGGAGATGATTTCGTCATTTACACTATTTATTACATTTGTATTTGAGTCCACCATTCCTTCTAGAATAACGATTTTTTGTTCTAATTTCTTTGATCTTGAAAATACGGTCCAAGTCCATATTGCTATTGCTCCAATCATGCCGAGATAAGCCAATGTTAAGTGGGTCAGTTCACTCATTTTGTCACCTCGTCATACTTTGTTTGAATCTTCTCAAGACGCATTTCAAGTTGCGCTAATCGCATACCAGATATAATGTAGCCTGAGATTATTGCTAAAAACGATAATGCTCCACAATACAAAACAATCCTCATATCCCAATCAATAGATCCTTTTGAAGTAGCCATCACAGGGCCAGGGTGCCTAATTTGCCATAGTCTGGTTGAAATGTATGTAAAAGGAACAAGAATGAAACCATACATCCCAAAGGTGCAAAACGTATCCCGTGTTTCAACTCCATCGGGCTGAGATCTTCTACCTAGAACAATAAATAATGCTAGTAAAGTAAGCATCGCAAAAGTATTCAGGCGAACATCAGTCCAATCCCAAGGGACTCCCCATTCTGCAGTTCCCCAAATACAGCCTGACCAAATCACCATTAGGCCGGTGGCAAGTGCTGCCTCACTACTAGCCACATGCAGTCTCCAAGCCCAGTCTTTCCTCTTGAAGAACCAAACAGTTGAGCCCACGAAAAGCATTGCATTTGCCATCATTGCGGCCCATGCACTGGGAACATGCCAGTAGAATATGCGTTGGGATTCAGGTGAGGAGAAAGCTACAGTGGAAACAGAAGGAACCCAAAGAAACGCGAGGCAGAGAGTTAAGCTAGCCCCCGCTAGGCCAACTAAAACAACAACCTCTCCTTTGATGTTCATGCATGTCCCACGCTATTTATTTATTCAATGTTCACGTTGTTAGATTGTCAACTACAACAGCCCACGGAAGTATGAGTATTGGTGTTAATAATCGAATCATGACTGCATTAGGGCGTGAAAGGTTGAGGGTTGATTGGGTGATTATGGACATTGTCATTTCAGTAAACACTCCTAATATACCTCCGCATATTATTACTGCAACAACTACATTGTCTGAAACTATTGCTGCCATCAAAGTGATTGCGAGATATAAAATCAGTGAGTGGAATATAGAGTTAGGTAGTATTGGTGATTTTGTAATCCACCAGGCATGAGATCTGTTTTCCATTAGCAATCTATTAATCGGATTTCCACACAATCCCGCTGCTAAAGCAGGAGCCATTATGAAACCGATTTGCGTTTTACCACTTAGTCCACTTACATCGAATAATGCAATCATAGCACCAAGAGTCAATAACCCTGCGATGCCATTGTTAGATAAACCGCACAAAGTTCGTAGGTTTAGTCTATGACCAATCAGTGGTTTCCTTGTCGAGCCTGTTTCAATACTCATAAATTTACCTTCAGGCGGGTTTTGTTCTTCAACATCAAACGGGAAGCGTATTACTCTGTTCGCATTTTTAATTATTTCAGAATCATGGCTAGCAACTAAAATCGCATGGCCACCAGCTGCCAGATTTCTGAGATTCTTAGATAGAAGTTCTGTTGATTTATTGTCCAGCCCGCTATCCGGCTCATCTAATAGAATCGCAAGAGGTTCATTCGATGTCAAGGCAGGAACAATTCCACTGATTGCAGCTACTTTCCTTCTCTGTCCTCCTGATAGCATTGCCACTCTATCATGTTCTCTGTGCTGTAAATTCCAATCCCTTAGTAAGGGGGATACATCAAAATTTTTCATGGCAGAATCCATTATTCGCTCTCCAACTAATTCGTCACCCATAACACAATCGTCTTGTAGACAAAGGCCGAAAGTAGTTCTACCTCTCCTACCATCTGAATCTCGAATTAATTGCCCCCTTATCTTTGTGGACCCATTTTCAAGAGAAATCAATCCAGATGCTGCTTCAATAACAGTTGATTTTCCACATCCATTTTCCCCTGCAAGGCAGACAACTTCGCCTCCATTAACCGATAATGAGAAGTTTTCCAATACTTTATTTCTGCCCCTGAAGACAGTAATCTCGGATATCTCAATTATTCCCATTGTTTCAAGCGAGAGACCGCATGGGCTTCAAACCCCCGTCTCTTCGGCCATTACATGCAGGAGTTTTTCTTTGCACTATGGATTGTGGCGATAATAGGTCCATTAGCATGGGCGTGGTCTCAACAAACATCTGTTGCTTTGGGCATGGTCCTGTCACTATTGTTCGGATATATTGTCCAATTTTTATGGGGTGGATTCCTAAACTTTGGTGAGGTCATCGAACTTCGGTTAAGGTTATATCTTGTTCCAGCCCTTGTTACGGATGGTCATTTTCATACACTGATTACTAGTGGTTTTGTTCACTCAAACCCCCTTCATGTCCTTGGAAATATTTTGATTATTGCCTTGGTAGGTATACCTCTTGAGGACCGTTTAGGAAGGGTGAGATGGCTTATTTCATACATGGTCGGGCTTCTAGGAGGCTCTGTCGCATGGACGTTATTGAATCTAGAATCAATCACTCCTGCTTTGGGGGCATCTGGTGCTGCATTTGGAATATTGGGCGCCTACTTAAGTGGCTGGCCAAATGATGAGGTATTTTTTCCTCTAATTTTGATTCGGAAGTGGCCTGTTCAGTTTATCGCATTATTCTATTTTGGATTCGAGATATACAAAGCTTGGCAGGTATATGGGCTTAATGAAATCAGCAATATAGGACATATAGCTCATTTCGGTGGTTTCATTCTAGCATATGCAACTCTTCCAATACTTAAGAAAGGTATCGAATGGGAGGGAGATTACAAACTTGAAGAAATTCCCGAAGGTAACCCATTTGAAGGTGTAGATGATTTGGTCGAGAGATTGAGAACAGAAGGAGAGTTTATTGAAACAAGGCAAGCATGGTTGGAAGAGATTGCAGATAGAGCGTTCTGTCCAGTGTGTGGTGGAGTTTTGGAGGTCAAGAAGATGAGAGTGCGATGCGTATCTGAATCCTCTCATCTTAGATGGCCTTGAGCCTCATATGGGCTCGTTCCCACCCAAGGTTCATGTGTTATGCAAACCGCCCGTAGGGCGGGTGGAAATACTTGAGGGGCTCAAAAGCATTACTTTTGGTAAGTATTTTCCTCTTGTCGATTTTCTCTGCCATGGCTTCGGCAAATCCTCTTAGCGACGATGAAACCGCTGAAATATTAGTAGACAGAATGCCCTTCAGAGGCGATAAATATTCAACCGAGGATTACGGATGGTGGTTAACATATGGCCCGGATGAAAATTTCGATGGGATGGATGATCGTTTAGAGAAAGTTATCGCTGGACAAGAATCCGTTTCAACTACCTCGATTATGGGAGCCGATGGCCGCAAAACGGTTGCAATTATTGTCGACTATGCATGGCACCCGGGTCAGTCTGAGATCGATGAATTAGTGGCGATACTCAGAAGCCATGGATGGAATGGTGATGGATCATGGTTCCAGGTAATGGACTCAATAGATTCGATAGTAGTAGATCATGTCCCAGTCAGTGCATTGTGGGAGATTCATGCTATTCATTCAGTAGTTGTTGTTGAAATGCAGAATGTGATGTATCCTACATTGCAAAGTGCTAACCCTGCAACACGAATACAGCCTTCAGATGTTTATTCAGGAACGGTTTATGATAGGGGCTATGATGGCGAGGGAATTGTAATTGCAGTTCTTGATAGCGGAGTCGATAATGAACATAGGTCGCTCAATGATTTCGATGATGAAGACGACGAACCCGATTTAGATGCAAATTCATATGATGATCAAAAATGGGTTGGAGGCTATGATGCAACATCACAGGCATCTAATCCTGATGGTTCTCAAGACCCTGATGACGGCCAAGGTCATGGGACACACGTTGCAGGAATCGCTCTGGGAACGGGTGACTCTTCTAGAGTCCACATCGGAGCAGCGCCAGGTGCTTTCTTAGTAGATGTCAAGGTCCTCACAGATAGTGGCGGAACTAACTCGCAAAATTCCTTGAATGGAATCCAGTGGATGATAAATAACAAAGACACTGATTGGGGAAACGGTGCTAAAGGAATTCACATCGGCCAAATGTCATTTGGCTCTATCGGCAATCCAATCAATCAAGATAGTGGAGATAATGGGACTGGCGCTGAAGCACGATTGGTGAACAATGCTACATATGACCACGGTATTTCTTGTATAGTAGCGGCGGGAAATGATGGAAGACAGAGAATCGCTTCTCCCGGAAGTGCTGATGGAGCGATAACTATAGGGTCGGCTGATAATGCAGACACAATCAATAGAACCGATGACTTCATGGCATCTTATTCCAACACAGGGCCTCGCAATTCTGACAATGATGAAGATGAATGGGATGAACTAAAGCCAGATATAACAGCTTACGGAAGTGGGATATACTCTGCTCAGGCAGCTACCGGTACATCCTTCCCGGGCAGTCCAAGACCAGAAGCTGACAATTCATATGAATCTAAAGATGGCACGTCAATGGCAACGCCAATTGTATCTGGCGTGGTTGCGTTAATGTTACAAGCAGATTCAAGTTTGACGCCTGTTGAAATAAAGGATATTCTGAGAAATTCGAGTGAAGAGAAAGGAAGTCCTAGCGCCTCCGATACCTCGGATAGATGGAATGACGAGTGGGGCTTTGGACTGCTTGATGCATCATGTGCTGTTGATACCGTTCTGGACCGTACTTGCACACCTATCAACAGCGGTGGCGGTGCAATTATTGTTCCGCCCACCAATGATACATCCGAGGGAGTTGAGATAGAGAATCCTGAAAATGGTACTTGGTTCATAGCCGGTGATATAGCTAGAATTAGCGGGTCCACTATTGAAAATACAGGTCCTTGGAATAGCGTTGAAGTAAGACTCACACAATACTATGATGATGCTGATGAAGAGATACTTTTGGATTGGACTACTGCTGGAGGAGATTCAGATTCTTGGTATCTGGATGTTCTAATCAAAGAAGACTGGTATGATATTGACTCTACGGTTCTGGTAATCGAGGTCAATGCTTTGGGTGATGGAGATTCAGTTTCAAGTGATGCTAGATGGGGATACATCGGGAAAATGTTGGTTTCATTTGGCTCCCCATCATCTGGGTCAAAACTTTCAGATACGGTAAGCTTCACAGGAACTGCACAAGGAATCGAGCCTAGCAAGTTAATGTATCGAGTGAACAATGAAGAGTGGAACGATGCTCATTTCTTCGACGAGGATAGCAATGATGAGCAAGACTGGTCTTTTACTTGGGACTCAACTCAGGTAAATGATGGCTCTCACAAAATATCAGTAAAGTTAGTGAACACAAGCGGTTCGGAATCTGATATTGTTCGTAGGACTTTTACTGTTGATAATCAACCTGCTGCACCTGAATTACGTTTCCATGGTAGTGTTCAGATACTTGACCAAGATTTACCTGCAAGCAAGGCCGTGGCCGGAACAATCTTGGAAATTCATTTCAGCGTTGTAAACACTGGAGATTTGGACGCAACCGACTTACACTTGAAGTTGGAAGCACCCGGCTCTGAATCAAGTACATACCCAAGTGAGGGAAAAATAACGAGACTCGATCAGGGAGAAACCATAGCCGTTGTTTTGTGGTGGTGGGCAACAGAAGCAGGTATGCATGATGTAACAATAAAAATCGATCCCAATGGGCAAATGAATGATGACCAAAGTGATAACGAATACACATTTGAGTTTGAGATAGAGGAAAGACCTGTCGAGCCTACTTTACGTTTCCTAAGCGGAGCAATCACTACTTCAGATTCAATTCCCTCTCCAAGTCTGGATGGAAGCGAGTTATACATAGTAAACGTTAGAGTAGATAACCTAGGTCAATCTGACGCCACAAATATCAACGTGGAATTAAAGACAATGGTGAATGATAACTGGACAACAGTTGGCACCAATAGAATCTCTTTAATTCCAGGTTCAACAAGTTCATCTGGAAATGCAAGGACTCAGTTTAGTACGTCACATGATACTGTTGGGGTAGTAGAGCACATGGTCGTATTACAAGGAACTGGAGTGGAAGCTCAGTATTCACAACTTCGGTTCAATGTTATAGTTGATGAATATAGTGCAGGTTCGAAAACCAACCTACCAACAGCCGACGGCGAAGCAGTTCTTGGGTTTGTTGGGATGCCTGGAAAGGGTGGCCGTTCTGATGGTGGTGGATTGTTATTTACAACAAAAGATGGTGAATTACATGCCAGAACAATTACCCCAAGCCTTAGTATGCCTGGCGACACACTAATCGAGGCAAACTGGGCTGGTGAGTTTGCGTTTATCGTAAGAGATGATAGTAGAGTTCAATTGGCTTGGTCTAAACGATTTACTGACGCTCAAGGCTATACTATGACTGATATTGGTATGGCTAATATTGGTCTTTTGGGAGATATGAGTTCTGTATCTTCGTTTATGACTCCAATCAAACAATCAGAAGGAAGCTACTGGGGATTCGATATGTCTGTTAGAGGCGATGAGTTTGTTCTCTCGGGATACCATAGAGACATCATGACAGGTGGTTCATGGAATGACATAACAAATATTTTCATGATTCACAATAACAATCTGAAATCATCAATTGGTTGGACAACAAAAATGAATGTAATCTCCGATATTGATATTAGACCTCAGGATGGCGATTCTTTAGCAGTTGCATTGGGCAAGGACGAGATTCATATTCTATATCAGGAGATGAGAGATGACTCAACCGGAATCGACAGAGTAGGCTTATTTTATGCTCACGGGGTAATATCTCAAACTCCTTTCAGTTTCCAGGCGCCAGCAGGTGATGATGCAAGCGCTCCTGAACTATCAGTCATCCAGCACGATGGTGAAGATACATTGATTTCGGCTTGGATACAGGGAAGTGGTAGATCTGCGGAAATAATTACTGTGATCCAGGACTCTATCTGGTCAAAGGATATTGATGATTATTCGAATATCTCATCGCCAGGAGCTAGCAAAATTGTAATGATGCAGATGGGAGATGGAGAATTCAAAATATTCCATGATGAAATTGGTGTTTACGGGCCTGTAACCCGATACGGAATATACAACGCAGGTGACAAGGAAATAGGTTTGTCAAACTTAATTTCGGAGGGTAATATTGTCGGTGCAGGTAATATTGGAAGTGATCAAATAGTCATTATGTCATCTCCTTCTGGTAAAGCCAGTGCAATAAAAATTGCATATCTTGGCCCGGATACAGGTGATAGTGATGACGACTCATTCATCGATACTCTTCTGAGCCCTCTTCCAGGTGATAGCAGAGAAGAGAAAATATATGCAGTATCGGCGTTAGGTGCAGTTCTTGTAGGTTTATTTTTAATGGTTGTAGTATATCTTAGGAGATCGCACAAGAATGAAGAAGAAATTGAGGTTTCAGAATCTAGCAGCGATCTTGAGTTGTTGGTTTTAACAGAAGAAGACACTGGACCTTTGGTGGCAGTAAACACCGATGGAGACGACGATATAGTTGTTTCAACATCACCCGTTGTCATACTTGAGGAGGAAGAAGAATCGATGGATTTGTCATCCGAGTTGGAAGCGAAGGTTGAGGCTGGAACTGCCTCAAAACGCTTGGAGCGAAGAATGAAGCGCAAGAGCGATAGAGAGGCAAAAGAAATATTCGATAACCTCACAAGGAATCTACCACCACTACCTCTCTCAAACGTGAATTCAACAAATCAAGAATCAAACCCTGAGGTATCAAAGCCTAACCAAGTTACTGCTGAGGAAAAAACATTACCTGAGATACAAAATTTACCTCCTCCACCATTACCAGGACAACTCCCTCTTCCTCCATCACCAGTGGAACTAGGCTTACCTCCAATTCCAACTCCTCAAAGGGAGGTTGTTTGTGATTCATGTGGTTCTAGCCTAACAGTAAAAGACATGACTCTGCGAAGAATGACTTGCCCAATTTGCTCAGAAACAATTGAGATGTGAGGTAAAAAGATGTGTGGCATATTTGGCTTCATAGGTAAAAGAGCCGCAGCCCCATTACTTGTGGAAGGATTGCGCAAATTGGAATACCGTGGTTATGACTCATCAGGAATTGCTGTGAAAAATG
>CESW01043654.1_pt1 | contig 19497 bp, 21 predicted proteins | sample 531171 | NCBI WGS metagenome assembly CESW01 (sample SAMEA2621859, study PRJEB7988) | marine metagenome | biome: marine biome (ENVO:00000447); feature: surface water layer (ENVO:00002042); material: "saline water (ENVO:00002010), including plankton (ENVO:xxxxxxxx)" | depth 5 m
TTAGATTTTTTTTTGTTAAGAAAGAAAAAAAATAAGGATCATCATCTCCAAATTGTTTTTCCAATTTTTCAAAATTAATAGTTCTAGAATCTAACCTTGGTGGTGTCCCAGTTTTCAATCTACCTATTTTAAAATTATATTTCTCTAACTGCTCACTTAAACCAGTGCTTGGCTTTTCATTAAACCGACCAGCAGGTGTTCTTTTATCACCAATGTGTATCAAACCGTTTAAAAATGTGCCAGTTGTTAGTATTAACTTGTTACAACTTACTTTATTACCCTTTAATGTTAAAAAACCACTTATTTCATTATTATTAAAAATAAACTTAATTACAGGATCGGAAAAAATGCTTAAATTACAGTAGTTTACAAGTTTTTCTTGCATAAATTTACGATATAATGATCTGTCAGATTGAGTTCTTGGCCCTCTTACTGCTGGACCTCTACTTCTGTTTAACAGTCTAAATTGTATTCCAGACTTGTCAGCAACCTCGCCCATGACCCCATCTAAGGCATCAATTTCTCTCACTAAATGACCTTTTCCTAAACCACCAATGGCAGGATTACATGACATTTCTCCTATGGTATTTTTATTATGAGTGAACAGGGCGGTGTTAACTCCAAGTCGTGCGGATGCTGCTGCTGCTTCACACCCTGCGTGACCCCCACCTATTACTACCACATCAAAAGATAAATCTTTTTTCATAATGTAAATTTATATTTGATTACGATTTTTACAAGATTTGAGTTTTGTTGCTTAAATAAGCCTTTATTATCAACGAAATTATTAAAAAAAGGCCTAAAAATACAGCAAAATCGTTATTATTTGCCAATACAAAAATCGTTGAAAATGCTGCCTAATATCTCCTCCACATCAACTTTGCCAACAATCATACTCAAATGTCTTGTTGCCAGTCTTAAATCTTCAGCTGCTTTATCAAAATCCTTTTTATCATTTTTTTCTAAAGAGTTTTTTAAATAATTTACACACTGTGCTAAATGTTGTCTATGCCTCTCTCTAGTAATTAGAATATCTTCTTCAGATATAAATTTATTTTTAAGATTATCTTTAATTTTTGTAATTAACTTATCTATATTTAAATTATCTTTTAATGAAATCTGCACGTGGTTTAGTTTAGAAATTTCTGGATCTAATTTCTCTTTTAGAAGATCTGATTTATTGACTACTAATATTGCATTATTTTTTAACAGATCATTCAAAAAACCGCTTAAATCAATATTTTTTGCATCAACGACAACTAGTTTTAAATCTGCATTTTCGGCTTTTTTGAGCGACAGCTTAATCCCTTTTTTTTCAATATCATCTTTTGAATCTCTTATGCCTGCTGTATCCGAAATAATAACTGGGAAACCCTCTATATTTAAATGTGTTTCAACTACGTCTCTTGTTGTCCCGGCTATCTCAGATACTATAGCAACTTCTCTATTTGATAAGTTATTTATCAGACTTGACTTGCCGGCATTTGTTGGTCCAACGATTGCAATTTTAAAACCCTCACGGATTATTTCACCGACTTTTTGATCATTTAAAATTTTATTAATTTCACTTATGACATCTAACGAATCTTTTTTTATCTTATTTAAATTTTCTTCAGGCAAATCTTCATCAGGAAAATCTATTTTGGCTTCAATAAATGACAAAACTTTCAGTAATTTTTCTCTCAACTCATTAAATTTCTCAGAAGAATTTCCTTTCATTATTTTAATAGCCTGTAATCTTTGTATTTCAGTTTCTGCAGAAATTAAATCGGCTATACTTTCTGCTTTTAACAAATTTATTTTACCATTTTGAAAAGCAAGCCTTGTAAATTCTCCTGGCTCAGCCAATCTACAATTTTCCACCTTTGAAATCTCGTTTTGAACTGACAAAACTACAGCTTTTCCTCCATGTACATGAATTTCAGCCATATCTTCTCCTGTGTAGCTCTGAGGCCCAGGAAACCATAATATAATTCCTTCATCAATCAAGTCAGAAGTGTTGATATTGTTTATTTTTCTAAGGGTTGCCATTCTAGGATGTGGTAATTCTCTGCCAGTGAGGGATTTTATAACATTTGAAGTCTGATTACCTGAAATTCTTATAATTGCCACTCCTGATATCCCGGGGCCTGATGATAAAGCAAAAATAGTCATTCAAAGTTAATATAGTATAAATATATTTATATTATAATTTAATCTTTGGATTAAAAAAGAGAAATATGGATAATTTAGAGTATCTTAAGAAACAAACCCAAATTTTGATCAATCTTTATAATGCTAAACGTTATGAAGAGGTAATTTTAAAAGGTAAAGTGTTAATCAAAAAATTTCCAAACCAATTATTATTTTATAATGCTACTTCACTATCTCTTTCTGCTACAGGTAAAGATGAAGAAGCTTTAAAAATTTTATCCAGAGCACTAAGTCAACAAAATAATAATATTCATGTCTTAAATAATCTAGGATTGATAAACGGTAACTTAAATAAAAATACATTGGCAAGAGAGTATTATGACAAAGCTTTGTCTGTTAAAGAGAATTTTATAGATGCTCTCGTAAATTTAGCAAATCTGAACTTAAAAGAAAATAAAATTGGAGAAACAAAAGAATGTTTGGATAGGGCTGCAAAAGCAAGTAATAATCCTCAATCTGATATCATAATTTACTCTGCTTTAGGACAATATCATCAACATTTAGGAAATTTTAATGAAGCAATAGATTGTTTCAATACGGTTAACAAATTAAGTCCTAACAACGTGATTGCTGATAAAGGAATTAGTTTAATTCACAAATACAGAAGCAAAGATGATCCTCATTTAAAAGTAATGGAGGAAAAACTTAATACAATTCAAGATGATGAAACATTGCAGCAACTATATTTTGCGTTAGGAAAAGCTTACGAAGATTTAAAAGAATATAAGAAGTCTTTTGAATTTTTAAAACGTGGTAATCGAATAGCTGATAAAAAATTTAATTACAATATGGATGAACAAGGCATATTATTTGCAAATATTAAAAGATTATTTAAGGATTTTGATATCTCAAAAAAAATTGATAGCGAACAAAAAATAATATTTATTTTAGGAATGCCTCGTTCAGGGACAACTTTAGCAGAACAGATATTGTCATCACACAAAAAAATCTACGGGGCTGGCGAACTTTCATTTTTAGAATTTGCAATTAAAGATAATTTACTAAAAAGTAACAAATTCATAAATGACACTATCAATGAAGTTGATATTGAAAAATTATCTTCTATTCAAAGTGAGTATATTAAAGGAATAAAATCTTTTGATCATAATGAAAAAATGATAATTGATAAGGCTCCATTAAATTTTAGATGGATAGGATTTATTAAAATGATTTTTCCTAACTCAAAAATCATCCATTGTACAAGAGATCCAATGGATATTTGTTTTTCTAACTTTAAGAACAACTTTTCATCTAAGACTGTCGGTTTTAGTTATAACCTTGAAAAAATAGGAATTTATTATAATTTATATAAAGACCTAATGTTGTTCTGGAAAGAAAGATTAAAAGACAATATATTTGAGCTTTCCTATGAAGAATTAATCAAAGATCAGGAAAAAACTACAAAAAAATTGATAGAATTTTGTGATCTTGAATGGGATGAAAATTGTTTAAGCCCACATAAGAATGAAAAAATTGTATCTACAGCAAGCTTGGCCCAAGTAAGATCTCCAGTATATAAATCGTCAATTAAAAAATGGGAGAATTATAGTGAGGAACTCAAAAAATTAAAAATTCTTATAAATTAACTATGAAGGTTTGTTCATAGAATTAAAAAATTCAGCATTATTTTTTGTGTCTTTTAATTTTGAACTAATAAATTCTATAGCATCCATTGTTCCCATTGGAGCTATTATTCTTCTTAGCACATTCATTTTTTGAAGATCATTTTTATCAAATATTAACTCTTCTCTTCTAGTACCAGACTTTGTTATATCAATTGCGGGATAGATCCTTTTATCAGCAATTTTCCTATCTAGGACTGTTTCACTATTTCCAGTACCTTTAAATTCCTCAAAAATAACTTCATCCATACGGCTACCTGTATCAATAAGCGCAGTGGAAATTATTGTTAAGGATCCGCCCTCTTCAATGTTTCTAGCGGCTCCAAAAAATCTTTTTGGCCTCTGTAGTGCATTAGCATCAACACCACCTGTTAAAACTTTCCCTGAACTTGGTATTACTGCGTTATAAGCTCTTCCAAGTCTAGTGATTGAGTCTAAGAGTATAACAACATCTTTTTTATGTTCAGTGAGTCTCTTTGCTTTTTCAATTACCATTTCTGCAACTGCAACATGCCGTTGAGCTGGTTCATCAAAAGTAGAGCTAATAACCTCTCCTTTAACAGTTCTTTGCATATCTGTTACCTCTTCAGGTCTTTCATCAATTAACAAAACTATTAAATAACACTCTGGGTAGTTTTTAGCTATAGAGTTTGCAATACTTTGTAAGATCATAGTTTTACCTGCTTTAGGAGGTGAAATAATAATGGATCTTTGCCCTTTCCCTATAGGACTGACAAGATCAATTAATCTTGGTGTCAAATCTTGTTTTTTATCAGGTTTTGATATTTCAACCTCCATAACTAACTGTTTGTCTGGATAAAGAGGGGTTAAATTATCAAATGCTATTTTATGACGAGATTTTTCTGATTCTTCAAAATTAATTTTACTTACCTGAAGTAAGGCAAAATATCTTTCACCATCTTTCGGGGCTCTTACAGGTCCTTCAACTGTGTCTCCTGTTCTGAGACCAAATTTTCTTATTTGACTTGGGCTAACATAAATATCATCTGGTCCAGGTAAATAATTGGATTCCATTGCTCTTAAAAAACCAAATCCGTCTTGTAATAATTGTAAAACACCAGCGCCAGTTATTTCTTCCTTTTCAGCAACTTTTTTTAAAATTGCAAAAAGGATCTCTTGTTTTCTTAATGTACTCGCATTTTCAATTCCAAGTTCTTCTGCCTGGGTAATAAGTTGTTCCGATGATTTTAGTTTTAATTCTTGAATGTTCATGATTTTAAATTATTAAGGACTTAATAATTAATTTAATATATATGCTAATTAAAATTATTCAACCCTAGATAGGCTTAAAAACTACTACAAAAATGATCAAAATGAGCAATAGTGTGGGTATTTCATTAATGTATCGATAATATTTGTGGGTATGCTTATTTATATCCAATTTGAATTGTCCCAAAATCCTTCCAAGATAGAAGTGATACAGGGTTAAAACTACCACAAAAACTAATTTTAAAATCATCCACTTTTCTCCCAACTGATCAAAACCTATTTCATGTATTAATATCAATCCAAATATCCAGGACAAAGTCATTGCGGGTGTCATTATGTAAAAAAAAAGTTTTTTTTCCATAACTTTAAATACTTCTGATACCAGTGGTTTATTATTATATTGTGAATGATAAACAAAAATTCTTGGAAGATATAAAAGGCCAGCCATCCAAGAAATTACTGCGATCAAATGAAGTGATTTAAAGAGTAAGTAGAAATTCATCAATTATATATTTTTTTGAATTAATGATTTTAATAAAGTTATATGATCGTCGCTATCATTTAAACATGGCACCATATCAAAATTTTCACCACCAGATTCAATAAAACTCTCTTTGCCTTGAATAAGTATTTCCTCTAAAGTTTCTACACAATCTGAAGAAAAGCCAGGACATATCGCAAGCACGTTTTTTTTACCTTCTTTTGGCAATTTTTCTAAAGTCTTGTCTGTGTAAGGTTCAAGCCATTTTTGAGGACCAAATCTTGATTGAAATGTTGTCTTGAGCTCCACCGAATTAAATTTTTCTGAAATTAATCTTGAAGTCTTGTGGCAATAACAATGATATGGATCGCCTTTGTCAAAATATTTTTGAGGTATACCATGATAAGATGCTAATATTAAATCTGGCTTCCATTTTATCTCTTTGATTTTCTTGTTTAATGAATTAACCAGGGCATCTATATATAAAGGATGTGATTCATAATGTGGGATTATTTTTATTGATGGCTGCCACCTCATTTTCATAAGAGTTCTATATACTTCATCGCAAACTGTGGCTGTTGTTGCTGCAGCATACTGTGGATATAGTGGTAATATAACTAAATTCTCACAACCCTTATCATGTAGATCTCTTATTTTGCTTTTAATGCTTGGATTTCCGTATCTCATGGCAAAATCTATAATTATGTTTTTTTCATTTATTAAGTCTGATAATTTTTTTGACTGCTGGCGTGTATAATAAAGCAGAGGAGAAATGTTTTCTTCTTTCATCCAAATTTCCTTATAGGCTCTGGCAGTTTTAGAGGGTCTTAAATTTAATATAAAAATATTTAATATAATCTGCCAAATTATAGGGTTAACCTCAATTACTCGTTTGTCAGATAGAAATTCTTTCAAATATTTTCTAATATCAAACCAACTTGTCGAATCTGGTGTTCCTAAGTTTATTATTAAAACTCCTGTTTTACCAAAGTGTATAGGTGGATGTTCTAGTTCTTTTTTCATTAGTAATTTTTTACAGTTTTAACAAGATAATCCATCATATTTGGATCTGTTTCAGGTAAAACCCCATGACCTAAGTTAAATATATACGGATGATCTTTAAATATATCCAGATATTTTAATGCTTCTTTTTTGAGGGTGTCTTTATCAGCAAGTAAAACTTTAGGATCCATGCCTCCTTGCACGGGAATTTGAATTTCTTTTACAATTTTAATTGGGTCAACCTCATAATCTATACAAATAGCATCTGGTTTAACGATTTCACAATATGTTTTATAATTTTTAATACCTCGGGGAAAACATATCACTGGAACGTTTAAAGCTTTAACATATTCAACTAAATTGAAAGTGGGATTATATGCGTACTTTGGTAAATCTTTTTCATCTAATAAACCAACCCAACTGTCAAAGATCTGAATAATTTGAGCCCCATTTTCTATTTGATTTTTAATATGAATTTTTAGAAATTTATCTAAAACAAAAAATAACTTTTCAATTAAATCTTTATTAGAAAAAAAATCTTTCTTTAAATTTACTTTCGGTGATTGTTTATTAATCATATAAACCATTAAAGTCCAAGGAGCACCAACAAATCCTATTGTACTTTTTTTGTTTTTAATAAGATCATTTTTACTCACAAAATTTATAGCTGTGTAAACAGGAAGAACACTTTCAATAAAATTTCTTTCAGTAATATTTAACATTTCATCTAACGTTAAATCACCAAGTATTGGACCAAAATCTTTTTTAAACTCTACTTTTTGATTCAATCCATAAGGAACCATTAAAATATCTGAAAATATAATTGCAGCATCTAAATCAAACCTTTTAATTGGTTGTAATGTGATTTCAGAAGAAAGCTCATGGTCCAAACATAGTTTTATGAAATTTTGATTATTCTTTCTTATTTCTCTAAACTCTGGCAAATATCTTCCAGCTTGTCTCATAATCCAAATTGGATTCAAGGAAGTTTTGTTATTCTTTAAGACCTCATTTAATATATTCATAATATTTAATTGTTTATTTAGTAGTATAACCTGTGAATAATGGTAATTAAAAATTATACATATTATTTCAACAAGTTATTCATTTTATTTGATTATTAAATGCTTCAAAATCAACACTTTTAAACAAACACTTAAGGTTTTAATATATTAGATAATAACTTATTAACATGTTTATTTTTGTTAACTAAAGGCTTCTTATACAAAACAATTATGAGAAAAAATAATTATAATTATGATCTTTAAATTATACACACTTATAAACGGTTTATAAAATGTCAAATAAAAAAAAACTAATTTATAAAATACCACTTTATTTAATATTTTTAATCTTTCTATTTTCATTATTTGAAATGATTTCCTTTGATAGTAAATATATAAATAAAAAATCAATAACATTTAATGTTGATAATGTTAGAAACCCCCAAATTAAAAAACTTGTTAGAACAATTGACAATTTTGGCGGTAACATCTATCTAAATTTAAGCGAAAAAAAGAAAAAAGAATTCTATGAAATTGATAAAGAAAAGCACAGCAATTTGCCAGAAGAAATACTTATTAAAGCTAAAGAAGAAAACTTAACCATATCTAATAATAAAAACAAAGAAAATTCAAAAAATTGGAAAAGAAGTCATGGAAATCAATCTTCAAATAAATTTTCATCACTTAAACAAATAAATTCAGAAAACGTTGACTCGTTAGATGTTGTCTGGACCTATAAATTTTCTAAAAAAGGCGTAATTCCTGGAAACGCAATTTTTTTTAAAGATAGGATTTATGTTTCTACACCCGGGAAATCTCTAATAGCACTCAGCGCAGAAAAAGGTGAAAAAATATGGGAGCGCCAAACCGAAGGCAAAGCAGCAGTTAGAGGTCTTATGATACATGAAAATAAAAATATATATTTTTGTGATCAGAAAAACCTGAATTCAATTAATTCTGTAGACGGAAAATTTAATTTAAATTTTGGCCAAAAAGGCAAAATTAAATTAAAACACAAATGTCAAACAACTCCAGTAATAATTGATGAAGATATAATAATAGCAACTTTTGAACCTGGTATTGAAGTATATGACCTGTCCTCAGGAAAAATAAAATGGAAATTTTATCTTAAAAAAATGACAAAAGACTTTTTTAGATATGGTGGAAAGCGATTTGATTATTCAGGTGGAAATCCTTGGGGAGGTATATCGGCAGATATAGAAAGAAAAATTGTATATATTTCTACTGGTAATGCTGGAAGGTTTTATGAGGGAACAAGTAGGCCGGGTAAAAATAAATACTCTAATTCTGTTATAGCATTAGATGTTTCATCAAAAAAAGTGTTATGGGAGTTCCAAGAGGTTGAGCATGACATTTGGAATTATGATATTGCTTCACCTCCTATTTTAACCTCAATTGTAAGAAATGGAAAAAAAATTGATGTTGTGGTAGCTCCAACTAAATTTGGAAATACTTTAGTTTTAGATAGATTAACTGGGAAAAGCTTGTTTGATTATAAAAAGATTAAAGTGCCATTATCTGAAGTTCCAGGCGAAAAAACAGCTTTTTATCAAAAAAGATTTGATCTACCCAAAGCATTTTCTAAACAATATTTTAAGAAAGAAGATGTTACAGACTTAAGTCCGGAAAGAACAAAATATGTTAAGGAAAAAATCAAAGATGCTTCTTATGGCTTTTTCACTCCTAACTCTATTGATAAAAAGAATATTGTTTTTAAAGGTGGTGCACAATGGATGGGAGCCAGTATTGATAATGCGACAAGCACCATGTATGTAAATTCGAGTGATATACCAACTTTTTTGTGGTTAGAGAGGGTAGACAAAATAAACTCTTATTATAGATACAGTTCAAATATGGAGATAATAAAAGACCAGTACGGATACCCTGGTTCTAAGCCTCCTTGGGGAAACCTTACATCAATAGATTTAACAGATGGTAAAATAAATTGGACCGTACCATTCGGGGAATATGAGAAACTCACAAAAAAAAATATTCCTATAACTGGAACAGTTAACTTTGGAGGAGTTGTGGCTACAGCTGGAAACCTTGTTTTTGCCACTGGTACAGTTGATAACAAGGTTAGGGCTTATCGTGCAACAGATGGAAAAGAATTGTGGAGTTACAAAATGAAATATCTTGGTTCGAGTCCACCAACAATTTTTGAATATAACAATGATCAGTATTTGTTGATAGTATCTACTGGAAGCTCTACTATAAAAGCTCAATTTCCTGATCAAACCGAATTCGGTGATATTATATATGCCTTCAAATTAAAAAAATAATCCTTATGAATAAGTTAATTATTAAATAATTTTTTTATTTTTCTGTTTAATCTCCCAACAATACTTCTTTTAATTAACTTTGGTTTATTATCAATTATTTCAATTCTATATTCAGAGTTTTTTTCAAGAGGTTTGAGCCAAGAATTTCCATAAAGAAACTCACATAATTCTTGTTGTTTATTGGGCAATTTGACAAAATCAAATTTTATACTTTTTTTTAATGGAAAAATAAATTTCTTAGGAATATGCAGAGAATGTACATCACTTGTAACAAATGACAACCAATTGTGCTTTTCAATAATGTAATCTTTATTTTCATCTATATAGAAATAAAAATCTACAAAAGTTTTTATATTATCTTTAAAATTAATAAATTGAGTAAAATATTTATTTCCAACCTCTTCATTTATTTTAAAAGAAGTTAAAGAAAGAATCTTATTCGTCACCACATCTTTACATTTCATATCAACTAAGAAATCTATATCATCATCATTTTTGATGATTGTATTATCCCTAGTTAAACCAAGTAGCGTTCCGTAAAAGACAAAGCAGTCAAGATTATTTAGAATTTTGGATACTAAAATTAAATTTTCTAAGTTTATTTCTTGTGCATTTGTTTTTGCCATTTTAAAATTTAAAAATTATTCTACTTAAATTTGGATTATCTTTTTTGACAATAGATAAGTTTTTTGCTGATTTATTATAGATCATTTTACCTCTAAAGAATTTTGAAATCTTTCTAATAAACTTTTCTGTATAGATAATTCTTCTGAAATGACCCTTTTCAAATTCTATTAGTTGATTATGTTTTTTGTTCTTTATATTTTTGAAAATTAAATCCTTATGGTTTCTATATTCTAAAAATAAAAGAGTATTTTTTTTTTTAATCTTATTCACTAAATTTAGTAGTTTATTTTCAGTTTTTTCGTTAATTGCATGTAAAAAAAATCTTGAATAAATGAAGTCAAATTTTCCAGAAATTGTTTTTTTTCCAATGTCTAAATTAACAAATTTTAATTTAGCTTTCGAATAACTTGAATTCTTTTTTATAGCCCTTTTAGATATATCAATTCCTACTACATCTAGGTTTTGTTTGTAAAAATAAAGACTATCTCGGCCATTTCCACAACCAATATCTATAATCTTTTTACCTCTTCGTTTTCTCTTAAGATATTTTAATGTAAATTTAGCAAAACTTGATTCACGGAAATTTTTGATATTATCGTAATAATTGTCCCAGTAAGTGATCAGATTCTTCTTTTTCATTGTTTATTAAGTAATTGAAATTAATACATCGAGGCATATGTTTAACAAATAATTTGTTATATTTATATGGAAATATTATAGATAAAATTTTATGAACAACATTTATCAAATATATTTAATATCTGATTCTACTGGCGAAACTCTTGATAGAATTTTTATGGCAATTAAAGCTCAGTTTAAAAACATAGATTATAAAGTTAAAACTTATTCTTTTACTAGAACAGATAATCAAATTTTTAAAATTCTCTCTAATGCTGAAAAGGAAACTAATCCTATAATTCTATACTCTATAGTTGATAGTAATTTGGCTAAATATCTCGCAAGGATAAGTAATGAAAAAAATATACCATGTTTTGGAGTCTTAGGGGATCTTATACTAAGTTTTTCTAAACTTTTGAATCAGAAAGCATCGCACCAACCGAGTGGACAGCATGTTTTAAATGATGAGTATTATAAAAGAATTGAAGCGATCCAATTCACCATGAATCATGATGATGGAAATCTTTTAAAAGAAATAAAAAAATCTGATATAATATTGTTAGGTGTCAGTAGAACAAGCAAAACGCCGACTGCGATCTATTTGGCAAATAAAGGTTTCAAAACGTCGAATATTCCTCTGGTTAATGAAAACTCTATTCCTAAAATTCTTAAAGAAAATCCCAAATTAACATGTGTTGTTGGATTAAGTACGGAGCCAGAAAGACTTGTAGATTTACGAAAAAATAGAATGAATTCACTTAAAGAAACAGAAAACAATTCATACACAGATATTGAAAAAATAAAGGAAGAGGTTGATGGAGCAAAAAAAACTTTTAAAAAATACATGTGGCCTTCAATAGATGTCACAAGAAAATCTGTTGAAGAAACTGCAGCTTCGGTAATAAAAATATACGAAATTTATAAACAAAATGGTTGAGTTGATACTTGCATCAAAAAGTAAAGTAAGAAAAGAAATTTTAGATAAATATAATATTTTAGTAAAAATTCAGCCGTCAGCTATAGATGAGGAACCAATCAAACAAAGTTTAATAAAACAGAAAGCTTCTCCTGAAATTATTTCAAAAAATCTGGCTGAAATTAAAGCAAGTAGGGTAAGTCAAAAAAATTTTGATATGTTAGTCTTGGGCGCAGACAGTGTAATAGACTTAGATGGTGAATTAATATCAAAACCCGAAAATAGGGAGGAAGCTCTTAATATTTTAAAGAAATTAAATGGCAAGAAGCATAATTTGGTAAGCTCCGTTTGCATTTCAAAAAATGGTTCAATGATTTGGAATTATACTGAAAAAGCAACTTTAACTATGAAAAAATTAAGCGTTGAAGATCTTAAGAACTACTTATCTAAAATATCAGATAGCTCTTTGTATTCTTATAATGTTTACCAAATAGAAGGTGAAGGTAGAAAATTATTTTTGAAAATTGAGGGAGATAAGGACACAATTATGGGACTTCCTATAAAAAAGATAAAGAAATATTTAGAAAACTATAAATGATATGAAAAAGTATTTAGTAATTGGAAATCCAATAAGCCACTCTTTGTCACCAGAATTACATAATTATTGGTTAAAAAAAAATAATATAGATGGAAATTATGATAAACAAAAACTCGAAGATAAAGATTTAGATAAATTCATTTTAAGATTAAGAAATGAGGAAATTAGTGGAGCAAATGTAACTGTTCCATTTAAAAAAAAAATTATATCAAATTTAGATAAATTAAGTTTAGAAGCTGAAATGACTCAATCTGTAAATACAGTTTATTTAAAAGATGATAAAATTATTGGTGACAATACAGATGTAATTGGATTTGAACTTGCTATTAAGGAAATAAAATTTGAAATAAAAGGAAAAAGAATTTTTATTATCGGAGCAGGAGGTGTAGTTCCTTCCCTTATTTGTGCTTTAAATAAAATGAAGCCCTCAAATATAATAGTGAGCAATAGAACAAAAAATAAAGCAGAAAACTTAAAAGATTTATTTGGATATTTAACAGTAGTTGATTGGAAGGAGATACCGAACTTTGATATGGTTATAAACGCTACAAGTATTGGTTTAAATAATGATGAGGAGTTAGATCTAGACCTTTCAAAAATTGGTAAAGATAAATTTTTTTATGATGTTATTTATAATCCTGGAAGTACAAATTTTTTAAAAACTGGTGAAAAATTGGGAAATAAAACAGAAAATGGAAAAAGAATGTTCCTTCATCAAGCTGCACAAGCTTTTAAAATCTGGCATGGAATTAAGCCCGAAATAGATCAGAACGTTTTAAGGCTTTTAGAAAAATGATTAGAATAGGAATTTTAGGAGATATAGGATCAGGTAAAAGTTATGTCGCGAAAAGATTTGGTTATCCAGTCTTCCACGCTGATGAAGAAGTTGGAAAATTATATAAAAAAGATAAGAAAATTTTCATAAAATTAAAAAAAGTATTACCAAAATATATAAATTCATTTCCAGTAAATAAAAACGAAATTACTAACGCAATATTAAGTAATAAAAATAATTTAAAAAAAATAATTAAAGTAATTCATTTAGAAGTAAGAAAAAAAATGAACATTTTTTTAGATAAGAATAAAAATAAAAAAATAATAATTTTGGACATCCCACTTTTGTTAGAAAATAAAATTAATAATAAAAATGATATCCTAATATTCGTTGAGGCAAATAAATCTGATATGATTAAAAGATTGAGAAAAAGAGAGAATTTTAATCAAAAGTTAATTAATATGTTTAAAAAAATTCAACTATCGCTAGTATATAAAAAACGCAGCTCTCACTTCATTATAAAAAATAATTTTACCAAAGAATCTGTTAAAAAGGATATAAAAGCTATTCTAAGAAAAATTTTATTATGAAAGAAGTAGTTTTAGATACTGAGACAACGGGTCTTTTTACAAAAGACGGACATAGAATTGTGGAGATAGGATGTATAGAATTAGACAATTTAGTTCAAACTAAAAATAAATTTCACTGTTATTTGAATCCGGAAAGAAAAGTTTCAGAAAAAGCTTTTGAAGTTCACGGATATACAGATGAATTCCTTTCTAAACAGAAAAAATTCAATCAAGTTGTTGATGAATTCTTAGATTTTATAAAAGATAAAAAACTTATAATTCACAATGCAGATTTTGATTTATCACATTTGAATAATGAAATGATGATTCTTGGTAAAGAGAAAATTAAAAATGAAATTGTCGACACTTTAACTTTAGCTCGTAATAAATTTCCTGGCTCATCTGTTAGTTTAGATGCACTTTGCAAGAAATATAGAATTGATAATTCCAAAAGAGAAAAACACACTGCTTTAATTGATTGTGATTTATTAGCTAAAGTGTACATAAACTTAATTGATCAAAAAGAACCTTTATTGAATTTTCAAAATCAAGATGTGCCTAATAACGAAAATTCAAATATAAATGTATCTTATTTTAAGAAAGTTATCACCCCATCAGATGATGAAATTAAAAATCACAAAGCTTATTTAAAATCAAATCTTAAAAAGAATTTTTTTAATTAAACCGATCATTGTATAATTTATCGAAATCAATTTTTTTTTCTAGTTTAATACCAGGATGTCCTGAGTCATGTATTAAATTTAAGAACGCTTTTTCAATATCGGGATAAATTTTATTTGGCACATCACATAATATAATTTTTTCTAACTCTTTTTTTTCTTTTATGTCATCATGAACCTTTACTATAGATGCATATACAATTTCATAATATGATTTCTTTTCATTCACTTCTTTGTCTTCAAACTTTAAAGTAGTATTAATTTCAATTAATTTATTTTTCAATGCCTTAGAATTGATTGAAATATTCAGCTGATATTTGGATATATTTTCTTTGACAAATAAAAATGTTTCGACGTTCGGCGTTTCACTTGACATGTCTTTAATATAATTTGCTAAAATTTTAAATTTTTCTGTCATCATCATCTTCTATATCTTCAAAATGACCTTCTATAAAATCTTTTTTTTTCTTAGTTCTATTCTTAAATTTCGATGCAAGCCGATTTAAAAACAATTTTCTTGTCACTGGAAAAATTAACAAAAAACCAAGGATGTCAGTTGCAAAGCCAGGGATGATTAACAGTAAAGCTGCAAACGCAATTGCAGCTCCAGAAATTATTTCGTAAGCTGGTAATTCATTTTTTACCATTTGTGTAAACCCAGATCTAAGGGTATTTAAACCCTCAAATCTTGCATATATAACTCCTATTATTGCAGTTATGAATATCAAGGAGATTGTATTAAAAGCTCCTATTTGTGATCCTATTTTTATAAAGAGGTAAATTTCAATTATAGGAGCTAAAATAATTAGCAAAAGCAGTGTGTTCATTTGTCTTTAATGTAAATGTTGGTTGAAATTAATCAACAGAGTAATTACACTAATATAATGAACTACAGTTTTGAGTATATAGATATAATCTTGTTAGCAATGATAGCTGGCTTCATATTTCTAAGATTGAGAGGAATATTGGGAAAAAGATCAGGTTTTGAGGGTAAGCCCCCACCACAATTTGAGGAAGTTTTAAAAAATATAAATCCAAATTTAAAAAAACAAGACAAGGGTGAATTCGATGATAAGGCTCAAAAAGAATTTTTAAAAGGAGCAGAGGTTGCTTACGAAACTATAATAACAGATTTTAGTGATCAAGATAATAAACTTACTACTAGCAAACCTCTATTGAGTAAAAATATTTATGATCAATTTAATAATGCTTTACAAGAAAGAAGCAAAAAAGGCCTTATTGCAGAAATAACTTTTATTGGAGTTAGCTCTTCAATAATAAAAGAACATAAAAAAATAGATCAGATGTTAAAAGTTACAGTGGAATTTGTTGCAGAAGTTATAACTTGTATTAAAGATAAAGAAAAAAAAATTATTTCAGGAGATCCAGAAAAAGTCAAAAAAATATACGATACTTGGGTTTTTTCAAGAGATCTAAGATCTGACAACCCTAATTGGTTATTAGTTGATACACTTACTTAATTGAATAAGAAAATAACAGATAAAGATAAAAAAGATTGGGAAAATTTTTTATCTAAAAAAGAATCTTTATTTAAAAAGGATCAGGATAATTTAAAAAGTATAATCCAAAAAGTTAGAACTGTAGATTTGCATGGTTATACTTTAGATGAAGCAAATAAATTTATTAAGACTTTTATCAAAAAATCATTCCATGAAAGCGTAAAAAAATTGATTATAATTACTGGAAAAGGTATTCACTCTGACAACGAAAAAAATCCCTATATATCAAAAGATCTAAGTATTTTGAAATATTCTGTTCCAGAATTTATAAAAAAAGAAGATGAATTAATTAAAATTGTAAAATCTATCGAAGAGGCGTCCGAAGAAGATGGCGGAAAAGGTGCTTTTTATGTTTACTTAAAAAAAAACAATAATAGTTTATAAATTTAAGCTTTATATTTTATGATCATTTGGTTAGCATCTTATCCAAAAAGTGGAAATACATTAGTTAGATCTTTATTATCTGGATATTTTTTTTCAAAGGATGGACAATTTAATTTTGAATTATTAAAAACAATTGATCAATTTCCTCATATTAAAATTTTTAATCAACTTGGCATAAATTTGTCTGACAAGAAAGAAGTAGAAAAAAATTACATCGAAGCTCAAAAATTAATAAATAAAGAAAAAAAAGGAGTACAATTTTGGAAAACACATAATTCATTTTGTAAATTTGAAAATAAATATGCATTTACAGATTTGATTAATACAGCAGGAGTTATCTATATTGTAAGAGATCCAAGAAACGTAGTTTCATCATATTCAAATCATTATCAAAAAAATTTAAAAGATTCATTAAATGATCTTAAATCTAATTCAGAAATTAGACAATCTAAGAAGGATCAATTACCAGTATTAGTTGGTTCTTGGAGCTTCCATTATAATTCTTGGAAACAGCTTAAGCCTTTAAATAAATATTTATTAGTTAAGTATGAAGATTTAATTGATAATACAGAGAAAACTTTTGTTGATATTTTAATGTTTATTTCTAAATTAATTAATTCTAATTTAGAAATTGATAAAAAAAAATTAAAAAGGGTAATAGAAACTACATCTTTTGATAAAATCCAAGAGCAAGAAAAAAAATTAGGCTTTTCAGAATCAAAAATTACAAGTAGCGGAAAAAAAATTAATTTTTTTAATCAAGGCCCAAATAACAGATGGGAAAAAAATCTAGACTTGAATATTAAGAATGAAATTGAAGATGTTTTTGCAAGTGAAATGACTGAAATTGGCTATCTATAAATAGTTATAAAATAAATTTTGATAGGTCAGAGTCTTTTATAAGATTATCAAGATTCTTGTTAATATATTCTTTATTTATCATTATTTTCTCTCCTGATTTATCAGTGGCTGTGAAACTTATTTCATCTAAGATTTTCTCAATAATTGTATGTAATCTTCTGGCACCAATATTTTCCACTGTAGAATTTACTTCTGAGGCAATATTAGCAATCGTATCAATCCCATCATCGGTAAACTCAAGATCAACATTTTCAGTTTTTAATAATGCTATGTATTGTTTAATTAAACTAAAATCAGGTTCTCTTAATATTCTTTTAAAGTCATCGCTGGTCAAAGCTTCTAATTCAACCCTTATTGGCAATCTTCCTTGCAATTCAGGAAGTAAATCTGAAGGTTTTGCAAGCTGGAAAGCTCCAGATGCAATAAAAAGAATATGATCAGTTTTTATTGGTCCATATTTTGTGTTTACTGTAGTTCCCTCTATTAATGGTAACAAATCTCTTTGAACTCCTTCTCTAGATACATCACCACCTATACGATCGGTTCTTGCTGAAATTTTGTCTATCTCATCTAAAAAGACTATTCCATTATTTTCAGTTGAAATTTTTGCAGCTTTTATAATCTTATCTTGCTCAATTAATTTATCTGATTCATCATTAATAAGAATTTCATGAGACTCTTTAACTGACATTTTTTTCTTTTTTTCTTTGTTGCTCATTGATTTACCGAGCATTTCTCCAATATTTATCATCCCAACATTTGCTCCTGGCATGCCAGGAATTTCAAATGATGTGCTATTACTTCCAGTATCGCTCACAGCTATCTCAATTTCATTATCATCTAAATCTCCACTTCTTAATCTTTTTCTAAAACTTTCTCTAGTTGCGAGACTTGCTTTTTTTCCAACTAATGCATCTAAAACTTTCTCTTCAGCTAATTTTTGTGCTTTTGCAAAAACCTCTTTTCTTTTTTTAATTTTTTCCATTGAAATTGCAATTTCAACTAAATCCCTTACGATTTGCTCGACGTCCCTACCCACGTAGCCTACTTCTGTAAATCTTGTTGCTTCAACTTTAACGAATGGTGCTTCAGCAAGTTTTGAGAGTCTCCTTGAAATTTCTGTTTTTCCAACACCTGTAGGACCAATCATTAGAATATTTTTTGGTAAAACCTCATTTCTCATTTCACCTTTCAGAGCTTGTCTTCTCCATCTATTTCTTAATGCAACCGCGACAGCTTTTTTTGCTTTATTTTGACCAACTACAAATCTATCTAATTCCGAAACTATTTCTCTTGGTGATAGAGAACTTACCAAAGATTCTGTATCGTTAGATTTTTTATCTTTAGGAACTAGTGGGGTGACATTTGAGTTTTCCATTATATTTTTTCAATTTTAATATTATTATTTGTAAATACACAAATCTCGGAAGCAACTTCTATTGCCTTTTTTGCAACTTGTTCAGCATTCATATCTGTTCCTATTAAAACTTTTCCTGCAGCTAAAGCGTAATTACCACCTGAACCTATTCCTATTATATCACCTTCTGGCTCTAAAACGTCCCCAGTTCCTGAAATTATATAGCTATTTTCTTTATCTCCAATAGCCATTAGTGCCTCAAGTCTTCTTAAATATTTATCTGTCCGCCAATCCTTAGCTAATTCAACAGCAGCTCTTGACAAATTTCCAGCATGTTTTTCTATTTTTGCCTCTAACCTCTCAAATAAAGTTAAAGCGTCAGCAGTAGACCCTGCAAAACCAGCTACAACATCTCTTTTTTCTATTTTTCTTACTTTAGAAGCTGTACTTTTTACAACTGTGTTCCCCATGCTCACTTGGCCATCGCCCGCAACTACCACTTCGTTATTTTTTCTCACTAATACAATCGTTGTCATTGCTTATAAATGGATACTAAATTTGATACTTCAAGCCCAGGTTTAGTATTATTGCCATAATTGAATAATATATGTATACCTACTTTTAGTAATGAAGCGTAAAGGTAAAATTAGTAGAAAAACAAAAGAAACAAGTATCAGTGTGGATTTGAATATTGATGGTAAAGGTAAATTCAAAATTGACACAGGAATAGGTTTTTTAAACCACATGCTTGAACAAC
>CESW01144210.1_pt1 | contig 19365 bp, 17 predicted proteins | sample 531171 | NCBI WGS metagenome assembly CESW01 (sample SAMEA2621859, study PRJEB7988) | marine metagenome | biome: marine biome (ENVO:00000447); feature: surface water layer (ENVO:00002042); material: "saline water (ENVO:00002010), including plankton (ENVO:xxxxxxxx)" | depth 5 m
GAACCTGCAGAAGTTTTATTTGAAGATGATGTATGGAATTCTCAGCCATCAAAAAATGATTGGTATGGTGGATGGGCTAAAAGAATGGGAGAACTTCAGTGCCAAGCATATGAAAAGCAATATGGTAAAGGTATTTGCTCTATTGTAAGACCTGCGAATGTATATGGACCCTACGATAACTTTGATCCAGAAAATGCAATGGTAATACCATCTCTCATTAGAAAGGCACATGATAATCAAATACTTGAGGTTTGGGGTGATGGTTCTCCAATAAGAGACTTTATACATTGTCGTGATGTCGCCTTAGGAATGATGCATTTAGTCAAAAACAAGGTTACAGAGCCCGTAAATTTAGGAAGTGGCTCAGGAATTTCTATTAAACAAATAGCAGACATAATTTCAAAAAGATTTGGTAGAGAGATTAAATGGTTATCCGATAAGCCAATGGGCGATAAAAGAAGAGTGTTCGATACAAAAAGAGCGGAAAAATATGGTTTTAAAATACAAATATCATTAGAATTTGGTATTAATGAAACTATTGATTGGTTTATCGAAAATAAAGAAATTATAGATGAGAGATATAATGTCTTTAGGTAAAGTTCTAATAACTGGCTCTAGTGGTGGTCTTGGCAGTCATCTGGCAGCATATTATTCAGAGAAAGGTCATGAAATATTACTTCATGGAAGAAACGAAGAAACACTTTTTCAAATCCAGAAAAAAATTAATAAAAATGGCGAAAAGGCTAAATATATTGTTGCTGATCTTAACAATGAGAAAGATTTAAAATTATTATGTAGTAAGGCAAAAAAAGAAAATATTAAAATCTTAATTAACAATGCAGGAATAATTTGCCCAGGACTACCGTTAAAAGATTTTACATACGAAAAAATCGAATCAATGATTAAAGTTAACTTGATTGCGCCTATTAAAATTATAAATAATTTAGTAAATATTTTAGACCACGTTATCAATATAAATTCCATGGTTGGTATGGAGCCAAAAAAAAATCGCAGTCTTTATGCTGCTTCTAAATGGGGATTAAGGGGATTTTCAGAAAGTCTGCTAAAAGAGGAAATTTCATTCAAAGTTTTAGACGTTTATCCAACAAATATTCAAACCTGGCCAGAAAGAGAAAATGCCATGGATATACAGTTTGTTTTAAAAAGTATCTATGCTTCAATGATAAATAATGATAAGCAACTCATTTTAGATGGAAGGAAATAAAATGCACGATCTTAATAACTTTTATACTAATGGATTTTGTATTATTGATGATTTTTTAAAAGATGATTTATCAAAGAGTCTTCTCAATGAATTTAAAACCATAAAGGACTGGGATAGAGTTGATCAAGTTAGAAACCATTATGAGAAAGGTGGCCCTTTTGAAATGGAATCAATTTATTTTCCTAATCATGAAGAAGAATATTACTTACAAGGCTGGAGAGCGAAAGACTACGAATCAAGCAAACTATGGGTAAAGTATTTTAATGATAAATTTCTAATAAAGATATCACAACTTTTTCAAAAAAAAATTCAAAGAGATACAACATATATTTTAAAATATACAAAAAACGATTTTTCTAGAATACATGTTGATGATCTACGCGGTGATGTTGACCGAGTTGATATAAGCATACTATTTTACTTGTGTGACCAATGGATTTGGGATTGGGGTGGAATACTAATGCTAGCCAAGAGTACTGAGTCGGAGGATATGATTTCAATCATGCCCAAAAATAATAGACTTGTATTGATTAATAATCAGATGAAACTTCCTCACTGTGTGACTCCAGTTGCAAATTATGCGAAAAATGACAGATTTACAATTGCATCTTTTATAGGCTGCGATACACCTTTTAAGTAAAATGATTGCTTCTATACTTATAAATTCAAATAACAAATCTAATTTAGAAAAAGTATTCAATTCTTATGAAATGAAAGCATCTAAAAAAGATTCATTTGAGTTTATTATCAATATTGACAATGATGATAATGAAACAAAGGTTTATTTAGAAGAACAAATAAAGAAAAGAGAATTCGCTATTAAGTATTTACAAGCTTATGAGGGTGATTATTTTTCAGGTCACATTAATAATAATAAAATGATTGAATATATTGATAGGAGATCTTATTTTATTTCATGCACAGGTGATAGGGTTCTAAATGAAACGGAAAATTGGGATGATAAATTAAGGGCATACAAAAGTTTTTATAGTGACGATATTTTTAGAATTAGATGTTCTTCTCATAAAGAGAGAAAATATTTTGACTTTTGGGAATGTTGCTTTGCACCATCAAATATTACATTTACAACAGTAAAATTAATTCAAATAATTGGCGACTTAAGCCCATGTTTTTCGCATGACGCTTTTCAACAGTGCATATTTTTTTACTTAGAGAGTCATGATAACTTTAATTCTCATCAAATTAATAGAGATTTAACAGCTTACGATATAACTTTCACTGGAGACAAACCTCAAGATAAAGGTGATGCTGAAAATTATGCAAGGATTCATGGTCAATTAAAGGCATGGAATATTTTAACCTCATGGAGAATGCAGAGAGAGGCTTTTCGTCGCGCAATGTTAATAAAAGCAAATATTATTGCCAGTGATAACCCTGAGAATTTTCAAATTTATGATAATGATAGTAGTATATGTATTGTTAATAAATCATCTGGAGTTGTGAAAAAATATAACTATAATATAAATAAGCTTAGTATATTTTTAAAAAATTTTTTAAGAAAATTTTCATACTTGAATTTTTGTGGTGGAGGAATAATCGAGCCGCCAAATAAAGTTATATTTTCACTAATCTGGTATTTAGATTTTAGATATAAGTATTTAAGAGGCTTGAAAGACTTTTATAATAGATTTACTAAATAACATGTGGAGAAGTCATGCATAACGACAATAGAGACTTTTATGATAAAAATGGTTATGTAATTCTTGAAAAAATATTCTCTGATGAAGAGGCAGATTTCTTTAATAAATGTATAAGAAGACATGCAAACAAAAGCTTTGCAGCTCTAATTAATCCTGATAGATATGAATCACTTCTTGAACAAGACGAGAGGCCAAAATCTGATATTACCCTTGCAGAAATAGAGGAAACATCTGCTTTAGCTAGGTCTATCATGACAGATAAAAGAATGGTTGGCTTACTTGATACATTTCATAGATCAAAAACTATTGGTTTAAGTAGTCAGTTTATTTTCAAAGAAGCATATTCTGATTACTCTTCTCAAGCATGGCGCCCCCACCAAGATAATTTTTATCCAAAAAACAAAAATTCTGCTTACATAACTTTAAATTGGTTTTTAAAAGATGCAGATAAAGAAAATGGAACAATATATTGTTATCCTGGTTCTCATAAATTAGGACTTTTGCCAGCAGAGAATAATATTAGTTTTCGTGAAGAAGTTGGTGATAATCCAGGAAGTGAGTGTGAAATTCCAGATGAATTTAAGAATAAGAAAACCGATATTATTATTCCTGCAAATTCAATTGTAATTTTAAATGGAAACTGTATTCATGGCTCGTATCCAAATAACTCAAGTAGATCAAGACCATGGTTTTCTTCTTGTTATATATCAGAAGGAGAGGAGTTTTATATTGGTAAAAGTAGCAAAAGAGAGAAAATTGATTTACATCAGAATCATTAATGAGCAATTTCCGACAGCATATTAAAGATAATCCATTAGAAGAATTAAAGATTTTTTCAGGTAAATTTATTAGTATTGGTTTACTTGTTAAGTATCCAGAAAGGTTTGAAGAATATCTACGTGATCTTGAAATAAATAGTTATGATATAAAAAACTTTGAGGTCAATATAGCAGTTCCAGATGATGAGAGCGAGTTTCAAGCAATTTCTAAGGTGATAGAAAATACCCCAATTGAAGTTAGAGTAGTTAAATTACCTTATGAATATTTAAATGCAATGAAAAGTCATAATATTATGATCAAAGAATTATCAGATCAAAATACTTATTTTTATATAAATAACTCTGATAGATGTAGGTTTTCTTGTAAAAATTGGGATATCATCATAAAGCAATACATTAGATCAGTTCCAGATGACATGTTTTTCTTAAGAGGATCTAATTTTTCAAAAAATATGAAATTTAGAAAATCGGCGCAAGATGCTTACTATTTTCCAGAACAGTGGGGAGTTTATACAAGAAGATATTTACAAGCAACAGACGGTTTTCTTGAGTTTCATACGGGGCATGACGGTCCTTCCGAGATGATTCAATATTTTGTAAGTAAAAATAAAAAAGATCCGTATCAGAGAGATATATTAATGCCACAATTAATGCACTCAGATATTCGAACAATTTCTTCAAAAGAAACCACAGGCGGAAAAGATAGATTTTATGAAAGATATTATATAAATAATTTTTTTTATAAAAGCTATTTTTCCAAGAACGGATTAAATTTTTGTAAAAAATCAGCAGTATCTATATATCTTAATCATATCATCTGGAAAAAAAAATATGATAATGCAACTATTGTTCAAGATGGGACGTCACTTAGTATAAAGTTGTCGAATAATAAGTTAGTAAATAAAAATTGTTTTAAGCTGAATTTTCTTGAATATTTAAAGGAAAGATTCTCATACTTTTATGGAGTAAATCACGGATTTAACTTTATCCATAGATTTTATTTTATAGTTAAATATAAAAAAGGTTTTGAAATTTTTAAAATAATGATTTTCTTCTTCAATTCGCATATTCAAAGAACAAAAAATCCTTCAGTAAGTAAAATTTCACTTTTCCCATCCTACTTCTTTTCTTTTATAGCAAATTTTATAACTTTTATATTTTTAACAGAACCAATTACTAATGAGCTGGAAGGTTTATTCCGTGGAGAAGATTTTAAAAATGTTTTACATGGGGAAAATATTAAAAAGGCCTACGAATCTAAGTTATATGAAAAATCATTAGATAAAATAGCTAAGGATTTAGAGAATAGATGAATCACTTTTTTTTAAAAAAATATTCTTCGACTATTCCACATATTAATTGACCAACTGCGATATGCATTTCCTGAATATAATTTGTTTGATCACTTGGAACTTTTATTGCTAGATCTGCCATTTCTGTCATTGGTGTACTTTTTTTTCCTGTTATAGAAATTGTAATAATTCCAATTTTTTTCGCTTCTTCTATAGCTTTTATTACGTTTCTACTTTTACCGCTGGTTGACGTTGCATATAGAATATCGCCTTTATTTCCAATACCTTTCAGCTGCCTTGAAAAAACTTCATCAAAACCGTAATCATTTCCTATAGCCGTTATTGCTGATGTGTCGACCGTTAATGACATTGCCGGAAGAGGCTCTCTATCAATTTTATATCTTCCCATTAATTCTGCGGAAAGATGCTGTGAATCAGCCGCAGAGCCCCCGTTTCCACAAAAAATAACTTTATTTTTGTTTTCTAAAGCTTTAATAATTATCTTTGTAGCTTCTTCAATTCTGTCAGTTTCAACTTCTAGATTTTTGAAATTACTGGAAACGTCTCTCAAATATTCTTTGATTTTTTCTTTCATTATTTTTAATCATTTTTGAAAAATATTATATATTATTTTGTTTTGTATTGTTACTTAAATTTTCTAATAGTCTTTTTTAAAAAAATATTAGGTATAGTTTTAAAAAATACAATTAAAAAAATAATTAATCCATTTTTCTCTACAGCTTTATTTATATCTTCTTTAATATCTTGCTTTATATTAATATTATTTTCTTTAACTTCATTTATTTCTTCAAAGACATTATTTCCCTCTTTATAGTAATCACTAAATTCACAGGGGAACCTATAGGTATCAGTTTTATTAATTTCACATAAACCAAGTATTCTTTTTAAATTTCTATCATATACATTTTTGTAATCTAACCCTCCCTTAATTTCCATTGAACTTTCTTGCATCGGAATCCATGGGTACCATCCATTTATTCCGTGATATTCTATTTTTGTATCAGTTGAAAAATCTGGCATTAAATCAATTTCAATTGTAGGTCTTCCTACGCATTCCTCCGAACTAAAAGCTTGGTGTTCGCACAGGCTATTCTCAAATAATAGCCAAGATCCAGACTCAAGCTCAATAACAGTTTCCTTACCCTTTTTATCAATCAAGATAGTAGAACCAATCTTCCTATTTGCTCCTTTTGGATAAAAAAATAATTTCTTTATTGCTAATGCTTGATCATCTTTATGAAAACCTTGCGCTTTACTAACTGGCTTTACTTCAAAAATTCTGGATGATGCAACTCTCCAATAAAACTGATTTTCTTGTTCAAGCGTTTGTTTTAATGGATTTAATATATCTGGTAAATTTTCAAAAAAAAATTTACTTGGCTTGAAGTAATTATTAATTCTAATCATGTCATCATGAAGATTTTTTCTAGGCTCATAGACATAGTCGGAATCAAAATCAAATGGATCAAACTTTATTTTTTCACAGCTATTAAATATTTTCATAAGAAGGTCCGTATTTTTCTTATCAAGTTTTCCAGTAAGATATCCATACTCCTCTAATTTTGAATCATATTTAGTATTATTATTTATGTAAAATTTCTTTGCATTATGACTGTGAATGTCCCACAAAAATTTTGAAATTATAGCTTTATTTTCAAAAAGTGATGCGTGAAAGGGAAGTCTTTCATTATATTGAAGATGCTCTATTTCATCAAAATATTTTTTTAAATCTTCTTTCATTGATTCAGAATATCATATCTCATTTGTTTATTTATAAAAATTTATTTTAACCATTTTTTTTATATGAATTATAGAGTATTATTAAATACATAATAATTCAAAAAGGAATCTTGATAAATGATAAAAATACCACTTAATAAAAATACTATAGGCGCTGCTGAAAAACGAGCATTAAACAAAGTGTTTGACTCAGGATATATGACTATGGGTAAGGTTACAAAAAAGTTTGAAGCTACTTTTTCAAAACACCTAGGTGTGAAACACGCAATATATGTTAACTCTGGTTCTTCTGCCAACCTTCTTGCATTTTCTGCAATTCAAGATAATGATAGGTTTCGGAAGTTTAAATCAAGAAATGATTTTTTAAAACCAAATGATGAAATAATTGTTCCGGCAGTTACATGGTCAACGTCAATATGGCCAATTTCGCAAACAGGCGCTAAATCAGTTTTTGTTGATAGTGAACCAAGTACACTGCAAATGAATATAAACTCAATTAAAAAAGCAATTTCAAAAAAAACTAAGGCAATATGTATGGTACATGTCCTTGGTAATGGTGGTTACATTGAGGAAGTAAGAGATATTTGTAATAAAAAAAAGATATGGCTTATTGAAGATACTTGTGAGTCACTTGGAGTAAAGAAGAGAAATAAATATTTAGGAACATTTGGTGATATTGGCACATATAGTTTTTATTTTTCACATCACATAACAACTGTAGAGGGGGGAATGATAGTTACAAATAATGACTATCTTGCTAACAAAATATATTCGCTTAGATCTCATGGTTGGACAAGAGATATGTTTAATGCAAAAGAATATGAGAAGCAATTTCCTGAAATTGATCCAAGATTTTTATTTGTAAATGTTGGCTATAACTTAAGATCAACAGACATGAATGCATCTATTGGCTTGGTTCAGCTTAAGAAGCTTGAAAAATTTAACATGAAAAGACATGAGATTGGTAAAACTTGGAATAAAGCTTTTGAAAAATTGAAGAAGAACGATTTGCTGAAACCTATGAAAATCACAAAAGGCACAAAAGCATCATGGTTTGGTTTTCCCGTTATTTGTAAAACAAGAAATATGAGAGACGAGCTTAGAGAACACCTTGAAAAAAATGGGATAGAAACAAGACCTATAATATGCGGAAATATGACCAAGCAGCCTGGAATAAAAAATATCAAATTTAGAATATCTGGTAAGCTGAATGGAGCTGACACTATAATGGATAGAGGTATATTTTGGGGAAGCTCGCCAGATATGACAAAATCGGAAGTCAATTATGTAATTAAAGTTGTGAATCAATTCTTCAATTAGAGCATTTTTGCAAATAATCCTGGTAAGTTAGTTTAACTCCCTCTTCAAGTGTGAATCTTGGCTTCCACTTTAGTTCTTTTATTTTTGAATTATCAAGAATCTTTCTTTTAATTCCATCAGGCTTTGAAGTATCAAAGATTATTTTTCCATCATAACCTATAATTTTTTTAATGATTTCAGCAAGCTGTTTTATTGTAATTTCATTCCCAGTGCCTAAATTTATAGGGGACAAATCTTTGTAATTTTTTAATATATGTAAAATTCCATTTGCCATGTCATCAACATATAGAAATTCTCTTTTTGCCTTACCTGTTCCCCATAGCTTAATATTTTTTAAATTTTTTGTTTTTGCTTCATGTATTTTCTGAATTAATGCAGGTATAACATGATTTTTTGATTCGTCATAACAGTCATTTGGACCATAGCTTGCAGCAGGTATAATTGTCAAATTAGATTTGTTATATTGATAGTTAAGCATTTCTATCATTTTTAAACCAACCAGCTTTGCTATACCATACCCTTCATTTGTTTCCTCAATTTTACCTTCAAAAATAGCTTCTTCTTTGAATGGTTGTTTACTATTTTTTGGATACATACAACTAGCACCAAGGAATACAATTTTTTTACAATTATATTTGTGTGCTGAATTAATAATGTTTAAATTAATAATAGAGTTTTCGTAAAGGAATGTTGCAGGTATTTTTGAGTTCAATTGTATGCCACCAACCAAAGCAGAGGTCATAATTACTATATCTGGTTTATTTTTTTTTATCCATTCATCTGTTTTTTTTTGGCTTGTTTGATCAAAGTTTTTTCTATTTGTTACAATAACTTCATATTTTTTTTCATTTGATAAAGTTTTTATTAAAGCTTTACCAACCATTCCATCACCAGTAATCCAAATTTTATCTTTCATCTTTATATAATAACCATATTAATGCCGCTGTTGCATACGTTAATCCTTTAAATTTATCATTATAAATTCCGTCTAAAACTAATTTTCTTGGTAGCCATAGAATTTCAGGGTTTTCTATATCTACTTCTTTTGGTTCAGATATTTTTTTAATGTCTTTAATCAGTATCATATTTAATTCTGCAAACATATAACTTCCACTTACGATATATTTTTTAAGAAACTTAAAACTCCGAAAATCTATACCTAATTCTTCAAATGCTTCCCTTCTTGAAGCTTCTTCGAGATTTTCATTTTCCTCAATTCCGCCAGCTGGAAATGTAAATGAAACCTCGCCAATACCATGCCTATACTCATTATATACAAGTAATTCTTTATTCTCATTTTCAATTAGTAACATTACTGCGTTATTAACTTCAATTCTGTGATAGTCATCAATAATCTTTCCAGCGGGAAGTTCTACGGTATCTTTAAAAATCTTTATATATGGACTTCCGTCATAAACTTGCTCTCTATTGATAAATTTCCAGATTTTATCTGAGCTCATCTTTTTCCACCCTTTTCTTTAAAAAAACATAATATATGATAACTCCTGGTACGGAGTAAATCATATTAAAAATCCTGAAAATAAACAAAACCGAAGCATACTGTAAAAGAATATTATTATTTAACAAATACATCACTTGTGAAAAAGCTGCTTCTCCAACACCTATACCACCAGGTGATATTGGTAATTTACTAACAATTTGAACTGCAATATTTGCAACTAAATTATGAAAAAAGCTCGTATCTTTTGCTAAAATTTCAATTGCAATTAAATATATTGAATAACCTATTATAAATTGCAGAATAATAGCTAGTAATAAATTTAAAAGAAGATATCTCGAAGCTTTTCTATAAGTAAAAAATATTTTTAAGGTCTTAGCAATAAATTTTACAATTTTGTTTTTATACTTGTACAGATACAAAATAATTATTTTATTTATTCTTCTGCTATTCAAACACTTCCTTATAAATAAAAGAAAAACTATAAAAAAAATACTTATAAAAGAATAATAGTGATTTACATTATGAAATATTGAATTAATATCAAAAATATTACTATTAATAAAAATTTTTGGTAAAAATATAATCAATATCATTAGCATAGATAATAAACCAATTGCTCTATCAATAACAACGGATAAACTTATTCCGATTTTATTTTCTTTATTTTGAACTAAATATATAGTTTTTATAACATCTCCTGCAATACCAAAAAGCATATAATTTAGTGCGTAGCCTAAGTAATAGGATTCAAATGTTTCTCTAAGAGTTATATTTTTATTTTGAGCATTTACTAAAAAATGCCATTTTAGACTTCCAATAATAATAATAATCGATATTAACCCTATTATTTTTATAGATAATAATAAATCCAAGGTAAACAATATGCTAAAATCTAATAACTCATACTTACTTAATAAATATATGAGTAAGGTAGCAATTATAATTTTAATCGTAATATTAATTTTCATTTATTAGCTTTACATGATTACTATTAATTAGTAAGCATCCCTCAGTTTCCTTTGTTTTTGTTTTTAGTTTTATGCACTCAGCATTTATATAATTAAATTCATCTTCAAGTTTTTTTGAAAAATAAAGATAAAGTAAATCGCTATAGAGCTTATCTTGTATGATATCAGTTTCCATTGATACATTACTGAATTTATCAGCGTAACCGCTAGATATCTCCATTGAGCCATTTGGATTAATAATAAATATTGCATGTACTTCCTTGATCCTATTTATAAGCCAATCTCTGGAATACTTACCAAAGATTACCGGTAATGTTGTTTCATAACTCTTATCTATAATTAAATTATTTACTAGGCTTGCTGTAAATATGTCGGATTCTATATCTTTGTATAAAAACGCTAAGTCAACGTTTTTAAAGTCATATCGTTTTGAGTTTTTAAATATTAGGTCAATAATCTCCTTTTCTGTCGCATCATGTCTTGGGGCATTTAGGTCGCCAGATATTAATCTTGAGTATTTTAGAGGGTCTGACTTAGAGATACTAAATATTGAAACTGACTGCAAAAAAATTAATAAAATTAGCATTAAAGAGAAATATTTTTTTAATTTATTAAAAGATGACACAAAAAGTATACCAACTAATATCATTAGAATATAAGCTAAAGCGAATCTTCTAGAGGTGTTTGAAATAGATACTATCACTGGTATTACTGGCAGTATGATTGCAAGTAATAAATAAAGTATAACATCCCGCTTAATTTTTAATTTATTTATAAATTTATATATTAATGCAAATACTACAAATAAAAAAACAAATAAAAATGGTAAAGTACCTGCCATTTCTATTTGATTATAAAATCTAAGAAAGACATCTAATATTGAATTTGGCATATCAATAAAGTTACTACTTGTATTCGTAGCTTCAGCAATATCTCCGAATTGAGTTCTATAAATCCAAGCAAATAACTCTCTCCAGGAATTGTAAAACCATAAAAAAATTATTACAGAGAATAAAGTAAAAATAGTTAAGGCATAGGATTTATTTTCTTTTTTTGAATTTCTTAAATAAAAATAAAATTTTTTAAGCTTTGATAAAATTCTTGGGGAAAATAATATTAACAAAAATATAGATAATAAATAAAATAATTTCATATAAAATTTAGCAGCAGCATTTGTATTATCTATTGATAAAAATCTATGGTCTGCACCAAAATCTAATCCTTTTAAGGACAATAAAAGAAGTGTTACTAGAAATATTTTAAGTATTGATATTATTAGATCTTTAGAAAAGATACTTTTTTTGTATCCTAAATAAAAAAATAAAGCTAACACTGGTATTAAATGTATAATTGCTTCTACTGGTCTTAATGTAATTGCTAATATTAATGCAAACAATCCATAAAATGATTGTTTTTTGATAGTCATGAAGTTTGATGAATATAAGTGATATATTACAGCTAATATTGCAGGCGTTAATCCTACTTCAGCAAATAAGAATCCACCTCCAGGAAAAAACGAAGCTGATAGTAACCCAACTGAAATTGCTCCTAAAAAACAAGTCGATTTATAGTCAGAAAGTAGCCTTAATATTAAAAAAGCATAAATCACAATTAGTGATAAACATAAGATATGTACACATGCTGCAGAAAAAAGAATATTGTTTTTTGAAATCAACATGAACGGAAAAATTATTAGATGAAATGATACTGGCCTCCATGGTTTTTCTGTAAATAATTGATATATACCCTCAAAAAAGTGCCCGCTAAAAAAGAGGTTTGATATAGCCCCAGCTGTACCTATAAAATCTCCAGCATCTCCTAAAGGTAAACCTGAATTATTAATCTGCCAAAAAGCCATTAAATATACTGGCAATATTGTTGCTATTAAAGCAATTTTAAAGTCAGATATTTCTTGTATGTAGTTTTTTATGCTTTGCCACATAATATTTTTTATAAATTGATTTTAAAAAATTTCTTAAAATAAAGTCTGCAAATCATTATGGATATTGACATACCTGCTTTGATAACATTTAGCTTATTATCTGTAATTGCTTCTCCACCAATTCTTTTGCGTTCAGTACCAGGAATTTCTATATACTTATAATTCATTAAATTACCATATGCAGATATGAGTGGCTCAAATATATGCCCAGTTGATAGATATTTTCTAAAGATAGTATCTCTAACTATATCAACCTTATACCCTCTAAACATTGTTAATGCATCCGTAATAGGATAATTACCAAGATGCCTTATTAGTTTAGAAAAAAACCAATTTCCTATACCAGTTATAAAAGTATCGTCTTCTGAAATAGCATCTCCGAGATACCGAGAAACAACAACTATATCGTACCCTTCTTTTATTTTGGTAACTATATCTGCAAGCTCCTCAGGCGTACAGTTATTATCTGGGCTGAATTCAATAACATAGTTTGTTTTTACAAGATTTATTGCCTCAATCATTGCGCCTGTTAAGCCCGAACTCTTTTGTGTAACTAATTTAATATTTTTTATATTTTGAATATATTCAACTGTTCCATCTGTTGAACTGGCATCAATTACCAAAATTTCCTCAAATAGTGATTGATCAATACGTGGTATAGTTATTTTTAAACCCTCAATTTCATTTAGAGTTGGTATTACTAAAGTTATTTCTGGAGGATTTTCCATAATTTTTTTAAGCTAAAACTGTATCAATTTTTTTAAATTGTTATCTCTTATTGTTAATTTATTCATATCTATAATAACAGTATTTTTTTTTGCAAGAAAATTGAAAGTATTTCTATCCTCCACGGATGCTAGCTCTCCCCAAATAGAAACAATATGAATCCCTTTACTATTATCCCATTCAATTACTCTATGAGTGATTATTGTCCAAATATCATATTGTCTCAGAGCATATATAGTTGCTGAAACTAACCAGTTGTGACTAAAATTTATTGTCAAATCATAGTCATTCCCTTGATTATTTTCTTTGATACTTGGATTTCGAATTATAAGAATTGATGGTTTTTCCCCTGACTCAATTACTCTTAATACATCTTGCTCTATATGTTTTCTTATGAAATTAAGTTCAGTTAAATGAGGATGAACAATATAATTTTTTAAAGAGAAGTTACATTGATATATACCAAATATTAATATAATTATGAGAATTAGATTCTTGTAAATATAATTGAATGAAGAAAGAAATTTTAATGATCCGATTGTATTAATTGACCACATCATTATATATAAAATAAAAGGCATGGTTACTACAAAGTATCTATTTGTCATAATAATAGCAAATGGATTTTCATCGTATACTACCACCTTTAATGGAAGAACAGGGGTATAACTTAAAATTAGTAATATAAAAGATACTAAAAAAATAACAATCGTATTCGAAAATATGTCAACATAGCTTACTAAGTTGTTTGAGTGTTTGTTATATGAATAAGATTTGATATATATACTTACAAAAAATAATATTAATGTTAACGGTGCAACAGTAAAAAATATATTGACATCTTTTACACCCCATGAAGACCAAAGATTAAATGTATTGAATGAGTACTTTAACATTGCCAAAATATTATAAATCTTATTCATTATATCCCAGTCAATATGAATAGATCTAACATATCCTCCATGCATTTTTTCTTCAACACCTAGTGCATAATGAAAAGATTTAGCCATCAACACATACAAAATCATGATAGAAACTATAAAAATCGAAGATTTTATTAAAAATTCATAAATTTCTTTTTTAGAAAATGATTTATTATCTAAAGCTGATATAAAAAATATGAATAAAAATAAAAAATAAAACATCATTGAAATTGCGTAATTCATTGAACCAGCGAGAATTAGAATACCACTAATAATAATATATTTTCTTTTTAAAAAATTTTCTTCAACTTCTTTTAACGCTTTATAAAAATAAATGAGAGCAATTTGTCCACATAACAGAGTTATAACCATTCCATTATATCCAGCTGTAGCTGTTTGAAGTTGGGAGGCGATCAAGCAAAATGATAAAATTGAAAAAGTTAACGAAAAAAACTTGTTATTAGAATTAAATTTGTTTTGCCATTTATAAGTTAAGTAGGCAGCAAAAGACATCATTAAGATGGTAAAAAATTTTACAAACTTTGCGTTCTCGATTTTTATACTTATAAAATCGCTTATTATTAGTATTATTGCTCCAACTGGTCTAAATAACTCTATAGCTGCATTCCACCATTCTGGATGACCCCATGGAAGAAAGAAAAATCCACCTCTACTCCAAAAAGTTGCATTCCAGTCATCTTGTCTTAAAAAATCTCCAGATAAAACTGGAAAATGCGCTATAGTGAGACAAAGCAGAATTATGAAAAATATTATTAGATTATTTTCAAAAAGATTCTCAACTTTTATATTTTTTGACATATTTTATAAAATCTATTTTTTAATATTTTTCTTCCACCAATTCAGTGTTTTTGTAATGCCCTGATCAATATTTGTTTTTGGTGACCAGTCAATCTCTTTTTTAGCTTTTGAGCAGTCTAAAAACATATCAAAAGGTATTGAAGGTTTTGCTTTATTAAATTTTATTTGTATGTCTTTCCTAGAAATTTTAATAATTTTTTCACAAAGCTCTTTTACAGTTATTGGTTCTCCAGAGCCACAATTAAATATTTCATACTGCTTTTTCTGCTTTCGAAGAGACCTTTTTATAAAATCTACTAGGTCATCCGCATATAAGAAGTCCCTAATCTCTTTACCAGTTCCCCAAACCTCAAGAATACCTTTTGAGCGCATAACTTTTGTTATCGTTGCTCCAAAAACATGACTTTTATCTAAATCATATTTATCATGGGGACCATAAATATTTGAATGCCTGATAATTGTAAATTTAGTGTCACTAAGCATGGAATAAAACTTTGCAATTTTTTCTAAATAAACCTTTGTTTCACCAGCACCTTTGTATTTATCAAGAATCTTTCCATTAAAATCATTCTCTCTAGTTGGTTTTTTTGACGATGGATACATAACAGTACAGCTTGGAAAAATAAAATGTTTAATCTTATTATTGTATGCCGATCTAAACATATATGAATTTATAATTGCATTATCTGTTACATGAATATATGGCATCGAAACAATATCTTTTGACCCAGATGTAGTTGCAGCGCACTGTATTATAATATCCTTTCCTTTAACTAGTTTTTCAATTGTATTTGGATTTCTTAAATCAGCTTTATGCCATTTTACATTTTTTGAGGTTTCATATGGTGGTCTATTAAACCTGACCGCATGTATTTCGTAATTTTTATTTTTTGAAAGGCCAAGAGTAATATTTTTACCAATAAAACCCGTCGCACCACAAATTAAAATTTTCTTCATTGATAATCCTTTAAATTGATAAAACTATTTTTTTTAATAATATATCACATATTAATTTTTTTAGAGGCTATAATACAAAGAACTAAAAATAACACCTTGATTCAAAATCTATTTTTTCGTCTTTACTAATAAACATCCTTCTCTAGCATGTATTTTAGTTGATAAGTCCATACATGAAACTGATTTAAAATCATAATTATCTTGTAATTTTTTACTAAAATACAAGTAGAGTAGTTTGTTATAGAATAGTTCTTGAGGCTTAACTGATTCAAAATATTTCTTTTTGTATTTAGAAGCTTTCTTTTCAGAAAATTTCATATCACCAATAGGATTAACAATAAATAAAGCATCTCTAGATTTTAATCTCTTATAAATTTCTTTTTTATCATAATTTTTAAAAAAAATAGGCAAATATACACTATATGATTTTTTTGCATTTAAATTTAAAAGCATTGCCGTGCTAAAAATATCTATATTTATCATGGGATGTGTCCAAGTTAGACTGACTTTTTTAAATTTATTTGTTAAAGATAATTTATGAATTTCTGTTGATATCTTTTTCTCGAGTGGATTGGTTTTTGTAGGATGAATTATTGCATGCCCAATAACATATTTCGAAAAAGAAAGTGGCTTATCATTTGCTACACTAAAGATCGTAAAAGTTTGGATTACTACAAAAGTGGATATTAATATCAGCATTATTCCTTTTAATTTCTTTATTGAAATTATGTAAAAGTAACAAAAAATTACAAATAATATATAAATTAATGCAAACTTTCTTGGCGTATTGGATATTGTAATCAATGTAGTGATTAAAGGGACTACTATTGGTAGAATCAAATACCAATGAATCTTTGTATCAATTGAAATATTATCTCTAATTTTGATAAAGTAACAAAATATACTAATGCTTAAAACGAATATTATTGGAAATATTCCTCCAAAGGATAAATGTGAGTATAATCCTGCAAATATTGAATTTACAGATAGTGATGGGATGATAAAATTTTCTGAGTTACTTGCAATATCACCAAATTGAGTTCTGTATACCCATATAAAAAGATCTCGCCATGCATCATAAAACCAAACCAGTAAAACAAAAGAAAATATTGTAAAAATAAAAAGTGCATAAGACTTATAAATTTCATACGAACTTCTTATAAAAAAAATATACTCTTTTATTCTTTTAATTAAAAATGGTAAAAAAATAAAAATGATTAAAAAAATAAGGAAATTAAAGAGAAATTCATATAATTTTATTGCATCAGGATCACCAATCTGCTTTAGTCGGCCATCTATTTCAAGATCGAGACCCCTTAAAGATAATATAAAAATTGTAATAGCAAAAGTTTTTAAAATATTTAAAATTAGGTTAAAAGAAAAAATTTTCTTCTTATAACCAGTATAGAAAAAATAACTTAGAACTGGTGCAAGATAAAGAATTGCCTCTATAGGTCTTACAGTGACAGCAATGAGTAATGTAATTAAAAATAAAATTGATTGTCTTTTTACGCAAAGATATTCTGAATAATACAAGTGATATAATGTTGCGATAATCGCTGGTGTAAATGCAGTTTCTGCAAACATTATCATACCGCCTGGGAAGAAAGAAGAGGACAATAAGCCAATAAAAGTAGAACCAAAAAAACATATAATCTTACTATCACAGTTTCTTATAAAAATTAAATATGCATAGAAAATAATGAAAAAAAGACAAACTGAATGAACACAAATAGTTGTGAATAAAATATTATTATTCGAAATCAACATAAAAGGGAATAAAAATAAATGAAAAGATAGAGGCCTCCATGGTTTTTCAGAATATAAGCTTTTCATTCCTTCAAAAAATTCACCATTATAAAAAAGGTTAGTAATTTTTCCTGCTGTGCCAATGAAATCATTTGCATCAGAAATTGGTAAAGAATGATTATTTGAATGCCAAAAAACCATTAAAAAAATAGGAATTAAAGAAGAAAATAGTATTATTAAAATATCAGGAATTTTATTAAAAAAAATATCTATCTTGGAAAAGTACATAATTAAAGAATTATTATTAATTTTTTTTATATAAGCAAGAAATCATAGTATTATTAATGAAATAACATATCGGTTATAATATCATAAATATTAATTTAAATTATTTTAATTATAAAAGGTTGGGGCCGTATCATGCATCTTGTCACTGGAAGCACGGGTTATGTTGGAAGCGTTATTGTAAATAAACTTATTAATTTAAATTTAAATGTTATTGCTATTGATAAATCAATATCTAAAGTAAATTCAAAGTTTATTAATAATAATATTGAATTAGACATCACCAATTTTAAAGAGCTCGAGGAAATTTTCAAAAAACATAAAAATATTGAATGTATATATCATTGCGCAGCGCAACTAAATTTTAACAAGAGAAATGAAAATTACTTTCAAAAAGTAAATGTTGAATCAACAGAGGTTTTATCAAATTTAGCAATTAAATATGGAGTGAGAAATTTTATATATATTTCTTCTAATTGTGTTTACGGGAAACTAAATTCTTTAGATATCTCTGAAGATTATCCCACAAATCCTTTTGAAGAATACGGCCAATCAAAATTAGAGTCCGAGAATATATTATTGTCGAAAAAATCAAAATTGAATATTATCATTTTTAGACCCCCTACAATTATAGGAGAAGGAAGATTAGGAATTCTATCAGTTGTATTTGATTTTATAAAAGATAGTAAAAAATTATTTCTTGTAGGAAATGGAACAAATAGATACCAATTTGTTTATGGTGATGATTTAGCAACTGCATGCATTGCAGCAAGTTCTTACGATAAAACAAATATTTTTAACATTGGAACATCAAAACCAAGCTCATTAAGAGATGCTTTTGAATATTTGATTAAAAAATCTGGCAGCAAAAGTAAAATTTATTGTTTACCAGATAAAATAATATTACCACTTATGAAATTTTTTTTTAAATTGGGACTATCACCTTTAGGCCCATATCAGTACAACATGATTGTTAATTCTTTTTCAGGAGAAACTGATAAAATTAGAAAAGAACTTAATTGGGAGCCTTCTAAAGACAATAACGAGATGCTTTTATCTGCGTATAATTATTATGTAGATAATTATGATGAAATTCATACGAATTCAATAAAAGGAAGTGGAAACAGAAATATTGGTAGGGAAGGTATTATAAAGATTTTAAAATGGTTATCTTAAATTTTCAGTGAAAAAAAACTTTTTAATAATTTTATTGTTTTATATTATTGGGTTCGTAGTAACATACACGTTATATCGAAATAATTTTTATAATTTTGAGTTTATATATAATTTTTCTTTAGTAAATTCATCATTGTCTATAATTATATTTTGCTCCTTATTTATATTTGGTATGGTAATGCTAATGCCTATTGCTATGATTTTTTTATTTACTTCAGGAATTATTTGGGGCGTAGTTGAAGGCACAATTATTTCAACAATATCAACATCAGCTGCTGCTTCAATTTCATTTTTAATAATGCGAAATTTTTCAGAAAATA
>CESW01000190.1_pt1 | contig 19342 bp, 20 predicted proteins | sample 531171 | NCBI WGS metagenome assembly CESW01 (sample SAMEA2621859, study PRJEB7988) | marine metagenome | biome: marine biome (ENVO:00000447); feature: surface water layer (ENVO:00002042); material: "saline water (ENVO:00002010), including plankton (ENVO:xxxxxxxx)" | depth 5 m
AGGATTTTTACCCGAGTAAAGTATAGCATGTACTTGTTTTAATATTGGCATTTCTAGCTTTAAATCCTTGCATTTATTATAGAAACATTCGGTTGCAAGATATCCTTCAACCACAGTCTTTTGTGATGTCAAAATCTTCTCTGGTTGGTTTTCTTTTGTGAGAGCCAAACCGAAATTACGATTTCTACTCCACTGGCCCATACAAGTACCCACCAGATCTCCAAAGCCACTTAAACCAAAAAAAGTATCACTGGAAGCACCAAGAACTTTTCCTAAAGAAATCATTTCGTTCATGCTCCTTGTGAGCAAAGCTGCTCTTGCGTTATCTCCCAATCCAAGACCGTCTGAAATACCAGTTGCGATAGCATAAACATTTTTGATGCAACTCCCCAATGCAACTCCAGTTCGATCATCGGAGCGGTAAATACGTAGAAAAGCTGAACTTATTTCTGACTGGAGCTTTTTTCTATCAAGATCTGAACCATTTATAGCAAGAACCATGGCCGCTGGCTTTCCCGTTGCAATATCCTCGGCATGACTGGGACCAGTCAAATATCCAGTAGAAAAATTAGAACCAAACTCCCGAGACATAACTTCATGAGCAAATAAGTTAGTTTCTGGCTCTAGTCCCTTGCAAAGTGCGAGGGCACCACGGAGCCGAGGAGAACTTGGGATGGCTTGTTCAATAACTTGCTGGCAAGTCTCCCTTAGGGCGTGAGACGGGCAGGCAAAGAATATATAATCGGATTCCATGAGTGCAGGCTTAAGCGATGAACCGATTTGTAGATTTGGATCGAAAGGCACTCCCTCTAAATAATCCTGGTTTTCCCGAGCACTTGACATACTAAGAGCTTGCTCAACCCTGCGAGGAACCAAGGTGACCACATGACCAATCTTACTTAAGTAAATTGCCACCGCAGTACCCCAAGCACCTGCTCCAAGGATACAGAAATTCATGATGAAAGGGATTTCTTTCTCTTTTTTACATCGATAACATACTCGGATAAGGCTCGGGAAATTACTTGGTTCAAGTTTAATTTTGGCTTCACGAAAGATGGGATACTTCCGAGGGAAAGACCCAGAAGATCAGGAGTGACTAAAATTTGGCCGTCACATCCGTCTCCACTACCAATCCCGATTAGTGGAGGAAGTATTTGCCTCGCTAATTCGGAAGCAACACTTGCTTCCACCATCTCTGCAACCAATGCAAAACATCCTGCTTCCTCTAAGGCGATCGCATCGGTGTATAAACTTTCTGCCTCTTCCCGTTCGGAACCAAATTTTCGATACCCCCCGATCGCCTTTACGGTTTGTGGAAGTAAGCCGATGTGGCCAAGGACAGGAATACCGGTCAGAACTAGTTTTTCAATATCATCAGCAACATCCCGGCCTCCTTCGATTTTAACTGCATCTGCTCCACCTTGCTGCATTAAACTTCGAGCTGATTCAAGCAAGCGATCGAAGGATAAGCTTGCTTCCCCAAAAGGGAGGTCAGCAACCAATAAACAATCAGGATTAGCCCTTCGAACTGCTGCAGTATGATGAATCATATCCTGTATCGTGACAGGTATTGTGGTAGGATGTCCTAGCAATGTAGTTCCTACGGAATCTCCAACTAGAATAAAATCTACACCAGCGTCAGACACGAGCCTACCAAGAAGTGCGTCGTAAGCAGTCAAGCCGACAATGCCACGCTTTCCCTTTAATTTAAGTAAATCAAGCGTAGTTCGAGTTCTCGGCTCATGTTCATTAGGAGAATGCTTTGAACTACTTTTCTCAAAGGGCTTACTCTTCCGTTCATTTTTAGGGCGGTTAGCTTTCGGGGAAGAGCGCTTTTCTCTTGATTGAATACCTGAAGGTATACCTTCATCCTGGCCCTTTTGGGGAGTAGTAGACACTTTCCTGTCAATCGTTTGCTTCTTAGAATTTTGATTAGTGGGCATGTGAAGTTATAAAACTCTATTTGCCCTAGTATTTAAAGATAAATCAACCTTACTTCTCCTTGCCGAAAATAATAGCCGAAATAGAATCCAATGATATGAAGAACATAATCGTTACAGGTGCAAATCGCGGAATTGGTTTCGAGATAACCAAACGATACCTTGAGCTTGGGCATCGAGTCTGGGCGAGTTATCGCAATAAGAGCAATGCAAAGGACCTCCTTTCGATGACTAAATCATTTCATAACCTCACTGCATTTGAAATGGATGTAACCAATCAGGAATCCATCGAAATAGCATTTGATGATTTCTTACAGTCCAACCTCAAGTTTGAAGTTCTTTTTAATAATGCAGGCATCATTGATTGGAGTGACTTTGAAAATGTGGAACCAAAATCTTTCGCAGATGTTTATGAAGTAAATGTGATCGGTGCTTTTATGGTTATGCGAAATTCCCTCAAAACTCTTCATCAAAATAGTCATATTAAATCAAGAATTATAAACCTCTCTTCACGCTTGGGATCAATTGAGTTACGCGGCAATACCCAGCTTGGTGGAGCTCTGGCATATCAATGCTCAAAGGCTGCCTTAAATATGCTTACCAGACAGACATCCCTTGAGCTCAAACCAAAAGGAATATCAGTAATCTCAATGAGTCCAGGCTGGGTGAAAACGGATATGGGAGGGAAGAATGCAAAATATGAAACCGACCAATCCGTCACAATGATACTCTCTGTGCTTCAGAGCTTAGCAGATGAGGAAACCGGTATTTTTATTGGAGAAGATGGAGAAAGAATTCCTTGGTGATGTACTAAGTTCTTGTACATAGAAACATCTTTGCCTTTGATTCAATAATGAAATTACCCCCTCTAAAGATATTTCTGATTTCAGCTATTCTTTGTTCGACAAGCTATGGGTTTACTACCTTTTGTGAAGTTCCTTTTTTTTCTGCATTAGACGACACAGGAAGTAGATTGAGTTATTCCAAAGCAGTCCAGGAAAGTGCTATCGTCTTATTCTTTTACCCTGCTGCAATGACTGGTGGATTCACCAAGCAAGCATGCGGCTTTCAGGATGACCATAAACTCTGGAAGTCTTCAGGTTTTGAAGTTATTGGAATAAGCGGGGACAAACCTAAAGACCTTTCCCTTTTTAAGAAAGCACACGGAATCTCTTACAAAATGCTTTCCGATACTGATGGTAAAATAGCGGACAAATTCGGTGTGCCAATTGATAAAGGGAGTAAGGTCAATCGTTTCATTGTTGGCGAGAAACATTCACTTCACCGCGGAGTAACCGCAAAAAGGCGGCCCTTTGTAATTTCAACACAAGGAAGGATTTTGTGAATGGACAAGCAAGTCCGTGCTGAAAGTAATTCTCAGGATTTGAAAAAACTACTGGATCTTAAGCAAAAGCCATGACCTTAAGCGGAAAAGATAGAGGAAAGATTAAGTCTGTCCTTAAGACTAGAAAAGTGGACCTAAAACTTGGAAAAAAAGGGCTGTCTTCAAACTTCTTGGAAGAAGCCAAGAAAGTTATTTCAGTTGATAAGATGATTAAAGTTTCCTTAGATGCAGACAAAAGGAAACGAAAGGAACAAACTCAAGCATTTGCTCAAACCTTAGGTCTAAGCCACATTTCAACTGTAGGAAGAACTGCAAGCTTTTGTCTGGTTGATGAGTTCTAAAATCAAGCCAATCTCAATTGGTAGACGAGCCCCTGAATTTGAAACTACAGATGATCAAGGAATTAAGTATAGTAAATCTGGTCTACTAGGTTCAAAGTATCTTCTCTATTTCTACCCCAGAGACCACACTCCTGGATGCACTATCCAGGCATGTGGGTTCAGGGATTTAATGAAAGAATTCAGAGAGGAAAATGTCATTATTCTAGGGATCTCAGGCGGGGACCAAGCTTCTCATCAGAAATTCCGCAGCAAATTAGAACTTCCATTCCCTCTGCTTCTCGATCCAGATTTCAAGATCACCAAGTCTTTCGGGGTCTTTGGGGAAAAGAAATTTATGGGAAAAGTCTTTGATGGTATCCACCGAACATCATTTTATATCGATGCTGCAGGGTGCATTATTGAAACTTACGTTAAGGTAAAAGCCAAAGATCACCCAAAACAATTTCTTTCGGATCTATTACAAACCGTAAAAACCTCTATAATTTAAAAACAATGCAATCAGTGCTTAACTCAATGCCCGCGCTGCCTCAACAATCCCACAGAAAGCCCTAGAGGTAAGAGATGCCCCACCGATTAACCCACCATCTACATCTGGCTGCGACAATAGGCTTTGGGCATTATCAGGTTTCATCGAACCACCGTATAATATCCTGACCGAAGCCGATGCGGATTCTCCAAACATCTCGGCTAAAACTTGCCTTATGTCTGCATGAACCTCTTGAGCCATTTCATCAGTTGCAGTTTTCCCAGTTCCAATTGCCCATACTGGTTCATATGCCAGAACTAAGTGCTCGATTGCATTGGTCGGGAAATTAGCTAAACCTTCCCTAACTTGTTGGCGAACAACAGCAAGAGTTTGACCTGCTTCACGTTCTTCAAGCGTTTCCCCTATACAGTAAATGGGTTTAAGATTATTTTGTACTGCAGCTAGTACTTTTAGATTAATCGCAGTGCTTATTTCACCATAATATTGTCTTCTCTCACTATGCCCTAAAATAACAAAGCTTACATAAAGATCTCTAAGCATCTCTGCGGAAATTTCACCGGTGTAGGCACCAGAGCTCTCGGCGTTCATATTTTGGGAACCGAGAAAAACTTCAGTTTGTTCCACCAATTCTGAGGTTTTTGCCAATGCAGTGAAAGCTGGACACACGCAAACCTGCACTGTGGTCTGGCTTCCAACAGAAGTGTTGATTTCTCCAACTAAATCCTCGGCTTCTGAAGCCGTCTTGTTCATTTTCCAATTTCCTGCGATCAAATATTTTCGTGACATAATTAGATTTTTTAAATGTTGAATTAATCTTGTTCTAGAATTTTCACACCGGGCAATTCCTTACCTTCTAAAAATTCAAGGGAAGCCCCTCCCCCGGTGCTCATAAAGGAAACCTGCTCGGCAACACCACTACTGTTAATTGCCTTGACACTATCTCCGCCACCAATAATTGATGTAGAGTCACTCTTAGCGACTGCATCGGCAACTGCAAAAGTTCCTTTGCTTGAGTCCGTTATTTCAAAAACTCCCATCGGACCGTTCCATAGTACGGTTTTGGCACCCGCTACCGCGTCTGTATAAAGTTCAATCGTTTTGGGACCGATATCGACTCCTTCCCAGCCGTCAGGAATATCACCTTCTATGATTTGGGTATCACCTAGAGTTTTCGCTCCAAAATCAAGGGAATTGGTGATGAGGGTATCAACGGGAAGCAAAAACCTTACTCCTTTATCTCTGGCTTTACTAAGAGCATCCGAGGCAAGCTGAACTTTATCAGGTTCACAGAGGCTATCTCCTACTTTCTTACCTGCAGCCATAGCAAAGGTATAAGCCATCGCACCACCAATAATAATATTATCCGCTTTATCCAGTAGTTTGTCGATAACCTTGATTTTGTCACTTACCTTAGCACCACCAAGGATTACGGTAAAAGGACGATTGGGAGAGTCAGTCTTTTGACCAAGGTATTCAAGTTCCTTCGCAATAAGAAGGCCTGAGTAACGGGTGGGGAGAAGTTCAGCCACCCCGAAAGTAGAAGCATGAGCACGATGAGCGGTGCCAAAGGCATCATTCACGAAAACTTCTGCCAAGTTCGATAATTGCCTAGCAAATTCGGGGTCATTGTCGGTCTCCCCCTTGTGAAAACGAAGATTTTCAAGAAGAGCAACTTGTCCTTCCGCCATCTCTTGTACCGCCATCTCAACATCCGGACCGATACAATCATTTAAAAACAAAACTGGCACCCCAAGTTTTTCAGCGAGCACAGGAGCAACTGGGCTCAGGCTCATAGCATCCACCCGTTCACCTTTTGGTCTCCCAAGGTGACTCGCGAGCACTACCTTGGCTCCATCCTTAACCAATTTTTTGATTGTAGGAAGGGCAGCATTGATTCGGGTAAAATCGGTAATCTTACCATCGGAATCTAGAGGCACATTAAAATCTACGCGAACAAAGACTCTTTTACCGCTGAGGGCAGAGTCATTTATTGTTTTAATCATGATGACAACTGTTTCTGCAATCTAAGATTGCAATAAAAGATGGTGAATTGTCTTAAATGAATTTCGAAACATTTTTGAGCAAATCAACGCAACGATTACTGTATCCCCACTCATTATCGTACCAAGAAACTAATTTGAAAAAAGTGTCACTCAATCCCATACCAGATCCAGCGTCGAAAATGGACGAGGCGGGGCAATGAATAAAATCTGTGGAAACAACTTCATCTTCCGTATATTCAAGAATACCTGATAAAGAACCTGTTGCAGCTTCTTTCATTTTAGCACAAATTTCTTCATAACTTGTAGATTTTTCTGTCTTTACGGTTAAATCAACAACAGAAACAGTCGGAGTTGGCACACGAAAGGCCATACCAGTCAATTTACCCTGAACTTCAGGCAGAACCAGACCCACAGCTTTTGCGGCACCTGTAGTCGAGGGTATAATATTAATAGCTGCCCCCCTTCCGCCCTTCCAGTCCTTTACGGAAGGAGCGTCCACTGGCTTTTGGGTAGCCGTGTAACTATGAACTGTTGTCATCAAACCTTCAGTTATGCCAAAATTCTCAAGCACTACCTTCACAATTGGAGCAAGACAATTGGTTGTGCAGGAAGCGTTTGAAACGATATGATCATCCGCGGTTAGTTGCTCATCATTTACACCAAGAACTATCGTTCTAACATCTCCCTTGGCAGGTGCTGAAATAATAACTTTCTTGGCTCCTGCTTGTAAATGTCCGGAAGCTTTTTCTTGATCTACAAATAATCCAGTTGATTCGATTACAATATCAACTCCTAAATCACCCCAAGGAAGAGCGGCAGGACCTTCACGGACGGCAAGGCATTTAATGCTATGTCCATTAACTACGATAGAATCTGTGGTTGGTGCATCAACCGTTCCATTGAACCTACCTTGGGTTGAATCGTACTTTAAAAGATATGCTAAATTATCTGATGGAACTAAGTCGTTGATAGCAACAACTTCAAATTCGCTACCAAGTAAACCTTGATCAACGAGAGCGCGAAAAACCAACCGACCGATGCGGCCGAAACCATTAATACCTATTTTTGTAGCCATTTACATTATTTTTTAGTGTTTAAAAAAAGATTTGATCTTTCTGGAATGAATAAACCCTCCAGAATGGCAAGGCAATAAGATAGCGATTAAACAACCGACCGCTCGATCAACTTTAAAAAATTCTTAAAATCTTTGAAAGATTCTCGAGTTTCTTCTTTGAAGAAATCTAATTGCTCGTTATCGAGTGAGAGCCGTTCTCGGACCTCATTTGATAAAAGTTTACCCGAACGATGTCCACTAAAGCCAAAATTCATCGAGTGAGCCAACCAGTTTCCAACCATCACCACATCAATCAGAGTATTAATTTCTAGGTCCACCACAGTTTCCCTGTTTTCCGGATTTCCTTCATGATGCCATCTGATCACAGATTCAACATCACGATTGAGACCCCATTCCTTACAAACAATTTGACCAAGGATATCGTGGGAGGGGGAATTTTTCTTACGCTCAATCTCAATTAGAGTGGTCTCATCGTATAAAGCATCCCCGACATCCAGACAGAATTCATTCGGGTGCAACTGAAGACGGGCAACTTTACCAATATCATGAACCAAACCGCAACTGTACGCCCTTTGACGAGGGACCAACTGAGTTAGCTCAGAAATGGTGGAAGATGCAACCGCAGTACCGAGGCTGTGTTTCCATAATTCGGAAGGATTATAATTTAAATTAATTGAGTTTTCAACCTTGAACGCCTTGAAAACTGAAGATGTCAAAATTACCATATGAATCTTATCGAATCCAAGGGTAGCGATGGCCTCACCTACATCAGTTACTCTTTCACGCTCTCCACGGTATTGAACGCTGTTGGCAACTCTCAAAACTTTCATGGATAAAGTTTGATCCGACTTCATGATTTCCTGAATGGAATGAGTGGGTGAGTTTGGATCCTTGAGCATGCACGACAAATCGTCAAAAATAGCGGGAAGGGTCGGCAAATTATCCTTAAGTTGATCCTTAAGGAAAGCATAATTTACTTTCTCATCCACTCCTCCCACCATTTTTCACAAGTAGTATAGATTTATGTCCAAATCAACAAAGATTTTTAAATTATCCTAATAAGGTAAAGTTGGGAAAATATTTGCATTTTACAATGCTTTCAATGTTCGACCTTTCCCAGTCTTCGTTTTCGATCAAAAAAACAAAAGCAAATCAGGATCAAAAAGATAATGAAACAGAAATATGCAAAGTAATCACCGAGCTTAGAGTATAAAGTTTTACTATTGAATTTGGTTGAAACTTCCACAATTCCCGCCCCCTGAAAATATATGCTTCCATCTTGATCCTCCAACACTTCACGCTTTCGCCCTAATGGATCGATCCAACCAGACCAACCAGCATTGCCACATCTCAAAAGCGGCAAACCCGCTTCCACGGCACGCATTACAGAATGAGCAGCATGTTGCTCCGCACATCCTTCCTCGCCAAACCATGCATCGTTGGTTGTCACAAAAAGAATTTCACTTCCTTTTCGGACTGCATCTCTGGCTAGATTAGGGAAAATGTCCTCGTAGCAAATCAGGGGGCCAAAGGATAGATTTCGACCACTGGATAGAGGGAGATCCAACGGAACGAAAAAGTCGCCCTTAGTAAAATTTCCCACCGGCCCCACCAACTTACTCAAACCGAGCAACGAGCGGAATGGGAAGGGAATGTATTCTCCAAAGGGAACAAGGGTTCTTTTAGCATACCATTCGCGATCCAAGCCTGCGTGGGGCATCACCTTAGAGGCGGTATTGTAAGAATAATTTCCCTCCCTGATTACGGCTCCAAGGAAAAGAGGGGTGTTGCACTCATTTACTAAATCCTCCACCCACTGAGAGTCTAAATTCAAAGCATATGGTGTGGATGCTTCTGGCCAAACGATTAAGTCGGGCTCCATAGCAACTAAAAGCCTTGTCTGTCTCTGGAGAGTTTCTTTGTGCATCCGAGCATTCTCCTTTACCCATTTATCTTGTAAATAAGGCTGGCAGATCCCAACTCTTATTTTTTGTTCATCCTCCAGCGAAAAAATTTTCTTATTGATAAAAAAGGGTGTTACGGTAATACAAAGTAGTCCAATTCCAAAATAGAAATCCGGGCAGAAAGACGAAAGAAAACCTCCTTCTGATGATCTTCTTCTCACTAACAAATGATGTAGGTAGGATCCGATACAAAGATTAAAACAGACCAGAAAGAAAGAAAGTCCCCAAGCTCCAGACCACGCTAGGACTTGCAGGATCATAGGTCTCTCCCACTGGGTGACCGAAAGTGGGCACCAAGGAAACCCAAGAGTGAACTGGCACCTGATCCATTCCATAGCCACCCAGGCTGCAGGGAGGCAGATTAAATAAAGTAATCTTCTAGAAAACGATTGATCTAGAGCATATGGTACCCATTGCCGTGCCAAGATAAACCATGGAAGGTAATAAACTGAAAGAAGCATGCTGGCCAGTGCCATGCCCTCGAGAGTAATGTGCCGTATCCAGCCAATCAGAAAAATATGGTATGCGAATCCGGAAACAAAAAAAACCCATACTATTTTTTTGAGACTGGGCTTGAAAGAAAACCAAACTAAAGCAGGTAAAAGGAAAATAAATGCGGCTTCTGGGCAATCATTGGGAGGCTGTGCAATAAGGAGGAGACCAAAAGTGGAGAACCCAGAAAGAAAAGGAATTCCCCACTGCCTAAGCCATTGTTTTAAGGATAGAAAAAGGGAATAAACATTCATGATGCCAAAACAGATGGCACTGGATTAATCTGGCAGGACTCTTGGCTCGGACGGGCTACAAGTTTTTCGAAAGGTTCAAGCGGCATAAAATTATCTGCAATCCCATCTTCCAAAAGGTATTTTGAGCACACATAAAATAATTGATCCGGGGTACGAGCTCGCCTCATATCATGAAGAAATTCGCCTTTAGGGCAGACAGATAACCCAACGAAGTTCAGGAATTTTTTCATTCTCGCAACCAATCTTATATCACAGAGTTCAGGCTTCCTTAAACTTTCGAAAAGGGAGCTTATGTATTGGTACAGTTCTTTCATTTTAGGTTGATAGATTTGTCTCCCCTCCTGAAGTTCCCGAATTTGTCGAAATATCCAAGGGTTTCGGATCGCAGAGCGGCCCACCATAATACCGCATACATGGTTCATTTCCTTCAACCTTACAGCCACCTGTGCGGTGGTTACATTTCCATTCAGCAAAACAGGACATGGTAAAAATTCTGCTGCCCTTGCAGCATAGGAATAGTTTGGGGTAGACCGGTAACCGCCAAGAACGGTTCGGGTGTGTAAACTTAGCAAATCAACCCCTGTATCCTTTATAATTTCAAGAATAGCATCGAAATTAGAATCATCTTCGAAACCAACACGCATCTTAACCGTCAACCTAGCTTTAATGCGAGATCTTAGAGATTCGAGAATTTTAGCAATTTTGGGAGGATCTTTTAGCAAGCCACCTCCAACTTTCTTTTTATAGACCCGAGGTGCCGGGCATCCCATATTTAGATCAACGCCAGCAACCGGATACTCTTTAAGTAAATCGGCAACCCGACAAAGCTCCGGAATTGATTCTCCAATGAGTTGAGCAAACACCGGTTTCCCTGAAGGGTTTTCAGTGATAGAACTCAGGATTTCTGGATCAAGCCTAGAATGCTCGTGGACCCGAAAAAATTCAGTAAAAAATAGGTCTGGTGCCCCATAGTTTGCAATAATCCGCATAAAAGGAAGTCCGGTGACATCTTGCATCGGTGCAAGTGCAGTGGGCCATGAGGATTCCCAAATATTCACTGAATTATGATGCGCAGATAGTTTTTCTTCGCAAGCTCCAGAAGATCAATCCTGTTTACGAAGTATCCGTTCCAATATTTCCGACATATCCTCGACATTTTCAAGCACGCGTGAGGCAACATGAATGGGTTTTTTCATCTGCAAAGCCAAAACAATGGAGTCGCTCGGCCTAGCATCCAGTTCAATTATTTTTTTACCCAGTTCATTCTCCATTCTCAAGATGATACGAGCAAAAAAAGTGCCCTCGTCCACATCATTAATTAATACTCTTTCAATTGATGTCTCTAGGCCTTTCAGTATCAAACCAATCAGATCATGGGTTAAGGGTCTTTCTTTCTTGACCTGATTAATGGTCATATTAATTGCATTTCCAATTGCAGGATCGACATATATAACGAAAGTCTTTTGTTCATTACCAAGAAATATCGCACACCCATTGGAAGTGGGCATTACACCTTTAACGGAAACTTCGAAAGACTCATTACTCATGAATATATTATTCAATTTCCCATTCCCGTTCGCAAGCTCATTACAAAAACTTTTTACCGTTTGATTAAGCAACAGTGAAAAATATGAGTGAATTATTATTTTTAGTAGGAATGATGGGAACTGGTAAAAGTACAGTAGGTCAATTGGTTTCAGAAAAATTAGGGATTACTCACATCGATTCTGATATCTGGATTGAATCCAAATTGAAAAGGTGCATCCCCGAAATCTTTGAGGAAATGGGAGAAGATTTTTTTCGTTCGCAGGAAAAAAACTTTATCGAAAACCACCTCCCCTTGGCTCCAGCAATTGTTTCTTGCGGGGGTGGTTTATGTATAGCGGATGGAATGATGGATGCACTAAAAAAGAAAGGAGTCGTGATATGTCTCTCTGCTTCCAAAAGTGAAATATTAAAAAGAGTCACAGAAAAAGAGAACCGTCCCCTTTTGAGCGGTAGTGATCAAGAGCGAAAAATTGCTCAATTATTAGATGAACGAAGCCCGATTTACCAATCTGCAAATCACCAGATTGAAACCGATAATCTTACACCACAGGATATCTCTGATGCAGTCATCGAAATTTCAAGATTTTAACCTTATTTCTAAAATGTATCGGTTTGCTTGAGTAATTCAATAAAGGATGCTGGTGGTCGAATAACTTTTCCATCCTTTGAAATAAATGCGTGTTCGGTCGTACCCGTAGCAATCATTAGATCCTTTCGCAATACTTTATAAGCTACTTTTAGCCTCAACAATGAAGCCAAGGAAATCTCAAGCTTTATGATTAGCCGGTCATCGAATTGAGCGGGGTGCTTAAAAATCGCAGAACAGGACAGAACTGGTAAAAAATACCCTTCTTTCTCCAATTCCTTGTAAGGAATCCCAATTTCGTCTAGGAGTTGGATTCTCGCTACTTCAAACCAGTTAAAATACTTCGCATGATAAACCACCCCCATCTGATCGGTCTCCTCATAACGGACGCGAATTTCAGTACTTGTTGAAAGCATGACCCTTGCCTATTTGAAGTTTCATTTCAAGCCAAGCACGAAGAAATAAAATGTCCTTAAGCAAAAAAGAAAGACGCCTCACCATTTGGATTGGGATTGCAATTGGAGTAGCTTGTTCGTCGATGCTGGTTCGATATGCGTTTAACCAAAAGGAAATCAAAGCAAAAGAGAGACCAGGGAACTACAATTCTGGACGAACGGCTGCAGATCAAAAAGCATTCCCTCCCCTGCCCTTTGAAGCTCAAAAAGCCTTACCCCACGGCATTGTAGTTTTCCATGATTACAACCAGTCGATGTTAAATGGAAGTGAAAATTCCAGTAGTTGGGTGGTAGAGACGACTGGAAATTTTAGATCTGAAAGATTATTTGTACTTGTAGAAAAAAACATCCATTCTGGATCTATCGATTATTTTCGTGCTTCCGAGATTTACCTCTTACTTCAACCCAAGAAAAACGCAGCTCAATTAGAGTTTTATTTGGATGAAAGTACTCAAAGGGTTATCGGTAAGAACTCTAAAACTCACGAATTCATTATTCAGATTAAGGATATAAAACCGGTGGAGATAAGGAAAACTTTGCAATTATTTAGAAAAAACTCGTCACTGATCGCAGAGGCACGAGTTGCCCCGTGGAAACCATTGATAAGATAAGAATACAGGGGTAATCTCATTGACCAAAGGGGAAGTTTTTTTTAAGGTTATTTCTTTGAGCACGATTTGGTCTCTCACAAAAAACATCAATTATTCATTTACAAAGTGAACTTAGAAATTAAGGAAGCGGGCACCGCTCGCAAAATTGCCACTGTTAGCTTCGACGCTGCTGAGGTCTCGAAGAAAGAAAGCCAAGCTTGTCACGAAATAAGTCGCGTTGCCAACATTCCAGGATTCAGGAAAGGGAAAGCTCCAACTGCGGTCATTCGAAAAAAGTTCTCTCGAGAACTTAAAGATGAGCTTAACCGGAAAATATCAACCGAAGCTTATGAAGCGGTATTGGCTGAGAAAGATTTAAGAATTCATTCCATTCTGAAAGTCGACCCTGGCGAACTCGATCCAAAATCTCCCGCAACGGTTGAAGTTACTATTGATGTAGAGCCTGATTTTGAACTTCCAGAATATGAAAAGTTTGAACTCGATATTCAACCCATTGAAATTAATGAAGATGATGTCGCCAAAGAATTAAAAGCACTCTGTGATCAACGAGCATCTTTCGATGTCGTAGAACGAAAGGCAGAAAAAGGGGACTATGTAAAATGTTCATACGAGGGAAAAATTGGAGAAGAATCAGTGGCTGAACTTGTACCAGACAAACCAATGTATGGAAAACAGAGTAACACCTGGGAGGAAGCGGGTCAGGAAAAAGGACTTGGTGTGGACGCGATCGCTCAAGCGATTATTGGTATGACAAAGGATGAAAAAGCTGAAATAGAAGCAAAATTCGATGAGGATTTTGAGCTTGCTCCTATTGCTGGAAAAACGGTTTCCTACAGCCTAGAAGTTCATGAAGTACGACAAAAAAAATCTCCGGATCCAAACAGTAAAAAATTTCTCGAATCCCTGAAGGTCGAAAGCTTAGATTCTTTAAAAGAAAGAATTAACGTTGATTTGAAGTCTAGGAAAGAACAGGAAAATTTGAATGCAAAACGGCAACAAGTTACTCAAAAAATTCTTGAAATGCCTGATTTTCCATTACCCCAGCAAGCGGTAGAGGATGAATCCAAAAATATTTTCCAAGGCAATGCCCAAAGAGCTTTACAAAGTGGTGCCAAGCAGGAAGAGATCGAAGAAAAAAGAGACGAACTCTGGAAGCAATCTCAGACTCAAGCTGAAGCTAGGGTCAAATTAACTATTACCCTTGGAAGAATTGCCGAAAAAGAAAAAGTAGAAGTTAAAAATGAAGATCTTGCACAAGCTGCGACAAGAGAAGCAATGATGTTGAGAAAAGACCCTGCAGAATATGTGAAGGAGTTGTCTCAGGATCGAGTTAGACTAAACCGCTTCCGTCTTGATATTCTACATGATAAAACACTCGAACTAGTAGCATCAATGGGAACCGAGAAAGTTTGCGAAATTGAAGGAGAGCCTACAAACTAATAATCATATTAATTATGGGAGCTTACTTACCACTACCACATGTTTATGAAAGAGAAGGTCGCCAAGAGCGATCTTGGGATATCTACAGTCGGCTTTTGCGAGACCGAATTGTTTTTATTGGAACGCCGATCGATGACTTCGTAGCGAATTCCATCATTGCCCAACTTTTATTTCTGCAAATGGAAGATCCAAAAAAAGATATCCATGTCTACATCAATTCACCCGGTGGCAGCGTTTCGGACGGGATGGCAATATACGACACCTTAAATTTTATGCAGTGCGATATTGTAACCTACTGTATTGGCATGACGGCAAGTATGAGCACTGTTTTGCTTTCAGCGGGTACCCCGGGTAAGAGGTACGCACTACCCAATAGCAGGGTAATGATCCACCAACCGAGTGGTGGAGCGGGTGGACAAACTTCCGATATTTCAATCGCTGCAAAAGAAATCCTGAGGTGGAGAAAAACCATCAACGTCATTCTATCTAAGCACAGCGGAAAAAAAGTTGGGCAGATTGAAAAAGACTCGGACCGCGATTACTACATGACTGCCGATGAGGCGAAAGATTATGGCCTCGTCGATGAAGTAATTTCTCAAAAACCTACAAAATAAGTCGTTTTGGCCAAGCCTTCAAAAATCAATTTTTGTTCCTTCTGTGGAAAGCCACAGCAAGAAGTAAAAAAGATGATAGCTGGGCCAGCGAATGTATTTATTTGTGATTCATGCGTTCGAGTCTGTAAGACAATTGTAGACCGTGAACTTGGTGAGCAGGAAAAGAAAAAGAAGAACTCTTCAGTAAAGCCGTTTTTTAACTTACAAAAACCACAAGCAATTAAGGAACACTTGGATCGCCATGTAATTGGGCAAGAACATGCCAAAAAGGTACTTTCCGTTGCAGTTCATAACCACTACAAAAGACTCTCCTCTGAACTTGGCATTGGAACCACCGACAACGCGAAGTCTTTTATGAGTGGAGAATTGGATGATATTGAAATTGAAAAAAGTAATGTTTTACTTATTGGACCAACTGGAAGTGGAAAGACTTATTTAGCCAGAATATTAGCAAGATTATTGGATGTACCCTTTGCAATAGCTGATGCAACAACCTTAACCGAAGCTGGTTATGTGGGTGATGATGTGGAAAATATTGTGCTGAGGCTTTTGCAGTCTGCAGACCAAGATGTTGAAAAAGCCCAATGTGGAATCATTTACGTGGATGAAATCGATAAAATTGGAAGAAAGACCGACAATGTTTCCATTACTCGGGATGTTTCCGGTGAGGGCGTACAGCAAGCTTTACTTAAAATATTAGAGGGTACGATTTGTAATGTTCCCCCACAAGGAGGACGCAAGCACCCAAACCAAGAATACATTCAACTCGACACTGCCAACATTCTTTTTATCTGCGGCGGTGCTTTTGTTGACCTAGATCAAATTATTGAACAACGAATAAGTTCCAAAACGCTTGGCTTTTCTTCTGAAACTCCCAAAGAAACTGCTGAACTTCTGGCTGAAGTAAGGCCCGAGGATCTGGTTAAGTACGGTCTAATACCAGAATTTATTGGACGCTTACCTATTCTCTCCCTCTTAGAGGAACTTAGCCGTGCCGAACTTGTGAAAGTTCTTCGAGACACCAAGAATTCTTTATTGAAACAGTACCAGAAGCTTTTCCTTATGGAGGGTGCCGAACTTCGATTTACTCGAGAAGCCATCCTAGCTATAGCGGAGAAAGCACTGCTTATGAAAACCGGTGCCCGAGCCTTAAGATCGATCATGGAAGATATCATGCTCGATATCATGTATGATCTACCATCTATTGAAGATCCTGTTCAAGTTGTGATTTCTGCGGGTGTAATAAGAGGTAAATCCAAGCCCAAAATTTCCAACATTGCCGTAAATAAACGAAACGCTGCTTGATTTATTATCGTGAAGGCAATTTCAGCTTGCTACTACGAAGATTATTCCTTGGGTTTTTGTCAACTTGATCATAAAGTTCCAAGGAACTTCTAATTTCGAAGCCCTCTTTCCCTTTTCCCACTTCAATAAACAATTGCTCACTGCGAGTTTGACCGGGACTTAGATTAGAAAAGAAGTAATTTTTGGACAAACCACGGTATTCAACATTCAAATTCATACTGTTTATCCATGAAGTCCCTTGGTTTTGTACCGTCACTGTAAAGGGAACGGTGCCACTCGAACCAAGATTCTTTAAATTCTCAGGTGGAAAATAATAGCCTACCACAGCACCATCGTTGTAATCTGCAGTGTTACGATGGATGACCCTATTTAGATTCAAGGCTCCATTTCCGCTCGATTCATCAAAACCTGGTTTATCGATTTCATTAGTTAGTTTAAGTATCAAATCTTTAATCTGACTAGTGGATACCCCTTGGCTCTTTGATATTTCGGAAACTAAAGCACCGGTTACTACCGCAGCTGCCGATGATGTTCCATCAAATAAAGTATATTCATCTTCTGTCCAGGCACTAAGTATACCGACTCCAGGAGCGACAATATCAATTCCCTCTCCATAGTTGGAGAAATATGCTACTCGTTCATCACTGTCTAGGGCTCCAACTCCAATTACTTCTTCATAACGAGCTGGATAAGAAACTCCCCGGAACCCATCATTTCCACTCGCAGCTACCATCAGGACACCCTTGGAGGACGCATACTTGATCGCACTATGGAGAACAGAGCTCGGAGTATCTCCTCCTAAACTTAGATTTATTACTTCACTACCCTTGTCTACTGCTGTCACAATAGCTTCGGCTAAAGTGAAAACATCCCCGACACCTTGTTCGTCAAGAACTTGAATCGACAATATCTTTGCACTCGGGGCTACTCCTTGGAAATCTTCTGTAATTCCAGCAATGATCGAGCTTATAGCAGTACCATGACCATTAGCTCTCCCGACCGATTCGATGCTTTGTACAAGAGAGATTTGCTCATGATCAACATGCGACAAGGAAGGATGAGAAAAATCAACACCAGAATCAAGCACTGCTAGAGTTACGCCCCTACCCCAATCAAGTCTTTCCTGATCTAAACCCAGGGATTCTCCCACAGTCTGAACAAATTTTGAGCTATTCATTTTCTCAGAAAGTCGGGGTTCTCTCGGCTGATATATAGGCTGATTTATCTCCAACCTAGATATGGAATCATCCTCTTGAAGAGCACGAGATGCAAGAGCGGGATCAACAACCCGAAGACGAGCCGTAGAAATCTGAGTCAATGAAGAAAGTAAACGGAGCCCTTTGTTGTCTATATTTTCTAAAAATTCGCTCATTTTTCGAGGAGAAGAAAATCGTAATGAAAAATCATGAAATTTTTTACTGCTCAAGAAATTAGCAATATCTAATGGCTGCGAAGATTCTATATTCGTACTTTCATTTCCCATTGAAAGCATGATGGATTTATCTTCTTGCAGGTAACCATCCCGATCGAAATTCTCATCTTTAGACTGAAGAATGGATTTAGAAAAATGACCCAGCTCGATACACAAGAAAAGTACCATTAAAAATATTACAACTAAGATGACAGAAATTCTAACTTTCAAGGTAAAGAGACTCGCGTATTAAATAATTAGTCGCAACATGATTTACACCACATTTCACAATTTTGAATAATAGGATTTTGATAGTAGGACATGGGTTAGCTGGTGCTATCCTTGCTCAAACCTTTGCAAAGCACGGGATAAATGTACATGTAGTTGAAGCCAACCTACCTCATCATGCAAGCCCGATTGCTGCAGGATTAGTAAATCCCCTTATTGGACCCAAGCTCAACCCTCCATTTGATTTAGAAAAATGTTTGCAGGAAATTCATAGACTCAATGATTTCTTTTCTCGAAAGTTTGGAGAATCTTTTTATGAAAATCTATCACTCCATCGAATTTTTAGAAATCAGGAGCAGGCAAACATTTGGAAATCTAATCCTAGTAAAATTTCCCATTTCTACGAGAAAGTAGAAATTGTTGACTCTAAAGAGACCACGATGACAGCTCCATTTGGGATTGGAATTACCAAATGCTTACGACTTCGAATTCAATCCTTTTTAGAATTCTCTAAACATTCATTGATTGAATCTGATCATTGGATACAGGGTTTCCATAATTATGATACCCAAGGTTACGATTTCATAATATTCTGTGAAGGTTTTAGATCTGCTCAGAATCCATGGTTTTCTTACCTCCCTTTTGCACCCGTACGCGGAGAGATTCTGGAGATCCAAAAAAAGCTTTTATTTGCGGCTAGTAACGGCACCTGGGCAATCCCTCAAAGTTCGACCAGTTTCTTAGCTGGCTCAACATGGGATCATTCAGGTCTTGAAAAAGGGCCAACTTCCGAGGGGAAGAAAAAGATATTAAATGACTTGGATTTCTTAAATCTTAATTCAGTGGAAGTCCTTTCCCATCTTAGTGGCGTCCGCAATGGAACTCTGGATCGAAATCCCATCATCGGTCCGCACCCAGAAAACCAAAAGATCTTTATCTTCAACGGCTTTGGATCAAGAGGGGCCACTACAATTCCACTCTATGCGATGAAACTAGTGGAATTTATATTAGGAAAAAGTCCTCTACCCGAGCACCTAAACCCTAATAGATTTGAAAGTTAATCGTAAGGATAGTATGAAACTTACCGAAAAAGCTCATCAAGCATGGAGTCAAGTAGTTCAACTCAATGATTGCTGTGTCGACATGACGACAGGAAACGGCTGGGACTCGCTTGAGCTCTCCAAGTTGGTTGGTCGGCAAGGTAAAGTTTACGGCTTTGATATTCAGGAGGATGCTATTTCAA
>CESW01080939.1_pt1 | contig 19257 bp, 20 predicted proteins | sample 531171 | NCBI WGS metagenome assembly CESW01 (sample SAMEA2621859, study PRJEB7988) | marine metagenome | biome: marine biome (ENVO:00000447); feature: surface water layer (ENVO:00002042); material: "saline water (ENVO:00002010), including plankton (ENVO:xxxxxxxx)" | depth 5 m
CACCCAAACAGGACTTTTAAGACCAAAGTTTAATCCAAAAAGTAACAAAGCCCCAAGGATGATGATATAAAATGAAGCATCAATTAAATTTTGCTGCTTTTTTGTATTTATATTCAACTATTTTAAAACTCTAAGAGATTTAATAAGATCTAAAAAAATACAGGAAATTGATACAACGAAATTGATTATAAATCAAAAAGAGTGAGAGAATTAGATTCCCGTAAAAAGGGAATTGAAAAAATCAAGATGACTTCTAGGCCAAACTCCGTAATGTAGATACCGCTCTTCATTTTACGACTTTTAAAACTTTGTGGATACATTATCTGATAATCATAAGACTGGCAGAACGAGTCCGACTAGATATTGGTGCGTAAGAAAGTTAATTGAGGTAATTTTCCCATTCGTTTAGTCTTAAATCAAAGTGACCTCTTTGCTTCTCAGGAAATTCGCTAAGGTCAACTGATTTTATAATTTGGGGAAGAAGTTGATAAAACCTTTTTGACCTGTCCCCAGGGTGGAGAGACCAAGCTTGGTTCGTCATGAGGTCGGCTCTCCACATGTCTGAATTTTCAAGAGCATGCTCAACCATTGCTTCCCAGCAAAGCATTTTACCATTTCCAAACAATCTACTCTTGACTGGTTCTCTCCACGAAAGCCAGAGCGGTTTGAGCGGAAGTAGGCTAAGGAATCTCTCCCGGTGAATCAAGTAGTGCCGACTGGTAAAATTTTTGAACAAATAAAGTCCTCTTTTCTCATCAACTTGATATCGGGTTGTACCCTGGTGTAAAGTAGCACTTATTGTCGGAGGACCGCCTTTGGGGAGCACGCATAATATATCTTGGTTCTCTTCCATGATTTTGATCCCTTCATTTATCCAAGAATAATTAGGTTCTTCATAGAAAATCATATCGCTGTCTAGGTGCAAAACATATTTCGCGTCCGTGTCTAGGAACTGTTTGAAGCTCCCATAAATTGGATATCCACGGAAGCAGTGTGTTTCTTTATGAGGATAATTAAACTGTAATCTGTTCGTTGAACGAATTGAATTTGAATCGTAAGAAGTTCTTAGAAATTCAAATTTCAAGTTTCCTTGAAGATTCTTTATTTTGCTTGTAATCTCATTCATGTCACTTTGTGAAAGAGAGGCACCTAGAACTCCAGACGGGTCTCGAGTATCGAGAATTAAAGTAATCTTACTATCTGCTTTTTCTAAAAGCTTGATAAGGGATGGCAGAGTATGTTCGATGAATGCAGCATCAGATCTTGCAGTAAAAATGAATGTTTGGGATTTGATAGACAATTTTTATTACAGCAGCTCTTGCTTAACAAAGAGAGTATTCCAATACCAAAGGTTCTGTTTACCTGTCCAATGAGGAGTTTGTTCGTAAAAAGCGTAGGGCAAATATCCAACAGGTTGTAGAAATTCAATAAGTGACTGTATCGAATTGAATCGATCATCCAATCCAGTCTCTAAATATATGAAGTTAATTTTTTTCTCAGCGAGTGATTTGGAAGCTCCTTCTAAGACTTTTAACTCGTATCCTTCGACATCAACTTTAAGAAGATCAATGTTGGTGGATTTAAATTCACATGCAATAGAATCAAGGGTTTTAACTTCAATTTCTTCAGATTTAAAATCTTTTGCCAATGGTTTGTTTAAGTCTTCACGCAAAGAGTGAATCACTGAAGTTTCTTGGAGATAAATTTTAGTTTTTTTATTTTCATCTCCAAGTGCTGTGTTGTGCGAGGATTGATTCTTCAAATGTCTGCAATTATGCCTAAGAAAATAATAGTTTTCAGAAATTGGTTCAAAGCTTCTTATCTGGGCGGTTGGGAAATTTTCTGCAAATGTAAGGGTTGTTTCACCTCTATGTGCACCAACATCCCATATTTCCCTTACAGGTGAGGTTGAAAGCCCAAGTAGGTCGTGTTTAAGGTCAATGCCTTTAGGAAGAGAATTTCGATAGAGCTTACAATTTGTAATGTTTTCAAAGAAATTCTTAATTAATTGTTTCAATTAAAAAGGCTATATTTAACTTAATAAATTAGATAAATTTTGGTTTTTTATAAGTAATTAAATATACTAAAATATTTAGATCTTTAGGATTCTTGAATTGCTCTTTTCCATTCTTTAAAAATAACTTCTACAATCCTAATAGTTTTATCATCTAAAATAAATTTTCCCTCACCTTCAGAGGCATATCTAATATGGTAAAGATTAATTACGTCTTTCTCTTTCTTGAATTTTTTTCTCAAAACATCTGCTTTGTTGCTATTATAAATCAAATCAATATCAGATTCGGACTTATTGGAATTTAAAAATTGAGAAATTCGCCGAAGGACCGTTTTATCATTTAGAAGATCTTCATATGAAACAATTATGACCTTTCTTTTTTTTAAAAATGAATGATTGTAATCGAGCCAGCTTTTTTCACACCACGGTGGTACAGGTGGTGAGAGTTTTGATCCTCGAGAAATTACCTCTACCATTTGTTTTTTTTTGTAATTTTCGGTTTCGAAAAACTTGTAGTACCAACGAAGACCAGTAGGAACTTTTGAAAGGAAAGAAATCATTTTGGGAAATCTATTGAAAGACCAATAGTTAATGGAAGAAACGATTACATCCAATGGATCTCTGTAAATCAGAATAATATCGCACGGTTTATTGAAATATTTCTTGATGGATTGATAATCTAAGTGTGTCTTGTAGCAAATGCCCTCTTTCTCAGAAAATTTATTTTCATCTGAAAGATCAGGTATTATATTCACATTCCCGAGTAGACCTCCCACTTTGTACTCCATCACATTAGAGACCATTCGACAAAGCCAAGTTGTTCCGCTTTTTGGATATCCAGCTACTAATATATTTCTCAGTTCAGAATTTTTTTGAGATGAAAGAAAATACCTTATCAACAGAAATTGCGGACATACAAGCAATTGCATTTGAACAAACATCATGGCCTTCGTGTATCCAGCAGGGACTGCATTCCGGAGTACTTTTCAAGTTTACATTTTCGGAGTATCCAAAGCAATCTACAGGTCGAGACCCTCCAAAAATAATGGTGCTAGGAATGTTTAAACCGTTTGCTATGTGCATAAGCAAGCTGTCTGGTCCAATGAAATAATTGGCATGTGAAAGAATAGATGCAGATTCTCGCATCGATAATTTTCCCGCAAAACGAGTGACACTTGAAAAGAATGGTTCGTGCTTATCGCCCAATTGAATAATAGAAAATCTAATATGCAGTAAATTTAGAAGTTCATCCCACATTGGCTTTGGCCAATTCTTTACTTTTTCTTTGCTCTTAGTGCAAATGGCCAAAACTAGTTTATTATGGCCGAGTGCCTCAACCTTCTGCTTCCCCCACCTCACTTCATCTTTAGATAAATGAAAATTCGCTTTATATTTAAAATTACTAATCCCTAACTTTTTTAAGTTATGTTCTACGATATTTTCTTTTTTTTCTTTTCTTTGTATCAGTTCCCAGTAGCTAGAGTCGAAAGAATAGAATGTTTCGTTTTGATTTAATGAATCTATGTCAGGATCAAACTTTATCAGTTCAGGATTTGGAGTAATGCAATTAATTTTTATTCTAGGGTATGTTTTTTTTATATACCGAATTACATTAGATGTTATAAGGGCATCCCCAGGTGCACCTAACCGATCAACAACGGTAAGCCATTTTTCTTTTTGGTTAAGTGTTGGAAGTACAATTCTAAGCTTCTTGTTCTTGCGCCATCGATATTTAGACCACAATTTTAAGGGATAATTACTCTGAAAAGGGTAAAGTAACTCCTTTAGGGAACAATTTCCTCCAGGTATTTCTCCATAGTCTTTCAATTTTGAAATGTTAAGTTTTCTGCTAAGAATAAGCCAATAAAACCATTTCTGCCATGAGCTGGGGTAGGAGTGGAGGACTTAACTATATGGAAGTTAGACTTGGTAAGTTGCCTTTCTAATTGTTCATAGCCTCCGCCGCCTGAATGCCAACTATGCCATTCAAGCAGAAGGTATCGAGTATTTTTAATGAGTTCTTTGTAGTTTGTAATGAGTCTCCATTCTGATCCCTCAATATCACACTTAATCAAGTCAAAAGGTGGAGGCATCAGATGAAAAACTTCTTCAACTTTAAGCGTTTTTACATCCTTTGCATCACTTTGTTCTAAGGAAGAAAATGATGAAGCTGCCATATAAGGGCGATCGTAGAATTCGGTAAAATCTTCGGACGGATCGTTTACTGCCCGATTAAGAAACTTAAATTTCCCCTTTAATTTTTCGTCTTTAACAAAACTAGTTAGAGACTTAGCACAACTCGGTGATGCCTCGATTAATAACGAATGAATATTTTGTTTAGGATACTGGGACTGCAACCATAGGCTAAAATATCCATAGTGAGCTCCAATATCAATTATGTGATTAATTTTGGTATTTGGAATATAATCAAAATATTCTTGCTGGATAAATATCTCTGAAAAGGAGTCATAAGCATCATTTTGCCAAAGGTTTACCCAATATCCATTACCAAGTGGTAAAGAAAGTCCGATTTCATGGAAATAATGGGCTTTTAGGCAGGCTAAAATCCTTTTACGAAATTGAGGTATTTTTAAGATTGTGGAATAAACTATATTCATCAGACCTTTAAAATATCGATTAACTTTTCCCTTGCTGTTGAAGCAGAAAAAAAGTGCTTTGTATGCGAACCATATTTACATTTATCTTGAAGCTTTAAATTAAGATTATCGATGGTTGCCAAGATCTCTATTATTAAAGCATTTACAGATCTACTATGGATTCTGATGCCTATTTTATGTGATTTTAAAATACGATTCGTAGCAGTATCACTAGGACCATAGGAAACGATCGGTCTGCCACTTAGAATTAGTTCCGGAAGTTTTGTGGGAAAAGAATAACGATAAAAATGATGACTTTTAGGATTGAAAGAAGAGGGGATTATGAAGCAATGAGCTTTTCCCATAATCTCAAATTTTTTTTCAAGAGGCATAATGATGCCATGATGGGTGATTCCTTCTTTATTTAATAAATCATTAAGAAAATTATCAGGTTGCCTTTGTCCATAAAGGTGAAACTCAATCCAAGGTCTTTGTTTTCGGATTTGCTCTACTGCCTTAAAAAAGTCTTCGATACAATCTCCATGTAGATGCGAAAATAGTCCCCCAAGAAAGCACAATATAAATGGGTTTTTATCGTTGAATGGTGGAGGCTTGCTACTCGCTAATTGAGAGCATTGAATTTCAGCACCGTTATGCAAAACCTTAATGTCATTTCTGCCAAGTATAGATTCATACTTGGTCTTCATATCTTCAGTTATACATACCAATTTCGAGCATGCCATAAGTATTTTAGCAATACGGGGCTGTTCAAATGCATCTGAGTGGTCGGCAAGATGAATTAATAGAGGAATATCCTGTTGGGTTGAAATCCAATGTGCGTAAAGCAAACATTCAGTAGAATATACGAAAGCATAGACTTTACTGTGATTATCAATTGAATTTTTAAGCAACCATTTCTTTGAAAACATTCCTCTCCATTCCGGGATTTTACCTAATTTAAAAGGAATGAAAAACTTTTTTGATTTATGAAATGGAACATGTGCAAGAGTATATCCTAATTTTTCACCGTATTCTTTAAATGCCGCGTCAGTGAACAAAACCTCATGTTGAGTATCTTGGAATAGGCATTGTAGAGTTACGCCAAAGCCATTCGGCGTGCCTGGTGGGGTTTCGGTTACAAGGAGAATTTTAGACTTATGCCTAGTCAATTCGTTTAAATTTTTCTAGTGAAAGCATCAACAATTTGCATTATTGTATCGGAAAGTGAGTATTGAAGTGCAAAACTTGGAAAGTGAGTTTTAATTTTAGAGAGGTCACTGTAGTAGCAAATATGGTCGCCAATGCGATTTTGTTCTATGTACTCGAATTTTTGTTTTTTACCAGAATGTTCTTCGCACATTCTAAACGCTTCAAGGATTGAGCAACTATTATCTTTCCCTCCACCCAAGTTATAAACTTCCCCAATTAGTGGAGCTTTGATAAAAAGATCAATAAGTTTCGCGACATCTGCAGAATGAATGTTGTCTCTTACTTGTTTACCCTTGTAGCCGAAAATTTTGTAAGTTTTTTCTTCTACATTGCATTTTACTAGATAGCTAAGGAATCCGTGAAGTTCAACTCCCGAATGGGATGGACCTGTGAGGCATCCGCCGCGCAAGCAACATGTAGCCATGCCAAAGTAGCGACCATATTCCTGAACCATGATATCGGCGGAGACTTTGGATGCTCCAAATAATGAGTGCTTGCATTGATCAATTGGGAAAGATTCAGAAATACCATTTTTAAAAGATGGGTCTTGATAATCCCATCGAGTTTCCATCTCTTTGAGCTTAATTTTATTGGGTCCGTCGCCGTAGACTTTGTTAGTAGACAAATGTACGAAAGGTGCGTCAGGGCAAAACTGGCGTGCCGCCTCAAGTAAGTTTAAAGTTCCAACTGCATTGACATCAAAATCATCAAATGGGATAGATGCCGCTTTATCATGAGATGGTTGTGCGGCTGTGTGAACTATTGCATCGGGTCTTAATTCCTTCATTAATTTCAGAACTTTGACCCGGTCACGGATATCTAACTCATGGTGTGTGAAATCCAGGAGGTTATCCCTTAATTCCTGAAGTCTCCATGATGTGTCACCCTGGTGACCGAAAAACTGCTTTCTTTGGTTATTATCTAACCCATGGATTGAGTGCCCAGAATTTGAAAAATAGGTGCTTACCTCGGATCCAATTAGACCTGAGGAACCAGTAACGAGAATTTTCATAACATGTAAGAACAGTGCAAGATTATAGAATTAATGAATTTTCAAGAGACTAGCCCATTTATGATATCCATATATTGTTTCCCAATTTCTTTGGGATCGAAAAGTTGCGAGGCTAGTTCCTTGGACGAATTTCTTAACTTCTTGTAAGAACTTGTTTCAAGGATCGAATGAAGCTCGCGTGTCATGAGTTCGGCGTTAATTTTCGGAATTAACCACCCGCTCTTGCCAGAAACTACCATTTCTGGAAGACCTCCAGTCTTAAAAGATAGGATAGGGGTGCCTGTGCTTAAGGCTTCGGCTACGGTGTTGGGTAGATTATCGATAGGTGCAGGATGTATTACAATATCAGCCGCATGATATGCGATTTGCATGGTCAGTTCGTCCTGAATAAATCCTAACGAATAGATATTTTCTTTATAATCCGCTTTGGAGTTGGTAGTGCGGCCGATAAGTAGGAAATTAACATCATCAAATTTGGAATTTAAGATTTCTTTTAAAATATTCCCGCCCTTTCTTTCCTCTTCTAGGTCCGCGGCAATGCATAAAACAAGAGGCTTTTCAGTGATTACTCCTAAAGCCAGCTTGCATGCATCCTGATCTCGATTTTTGAAATAAGAATAAGGGACTGGGTTATGAATGGTTTGGACTAGATGATCTGACCACTTTGAGGACTTTGCTTGTTGGTTCATCCATTCTGATGGAGTAACTGCACATAAAGGGAACCTTGTTTTCTGCTTTGAAATAGAATCCCAAAAAGCTCTCAACCGCAATTTTTCCTTATCAATTGGTAGGGGCGAGTGCGAAGGATAGTAGGATCCAAGAAAACTTGTACAATCATGAAGAGTCCAAGAAGTCGGGCAATAGTTGGATGCCTCACGAACAATCTCCAATGGCCAACCCGCACCATGAATATTATGAAATTGGCAAAAGTTGGGATTGTGTCTTTCTAAGATCAAGGACATCTGTCGGATGAACCCATTCAAATAAATATGTCTTAAAACAGCGGTGGATTTAAGAGATTTAAAAAGATTCAAAAATGACTTCGTTCTTCTTCCCAATGTTAATGCATTCCCTGGGGTAGGAGAGTCCGAAGAAATGCGAGTAAGATGGTGTCCTTGTGAAGTTATGGAGTCAGAGATACGAAAAGCCGCAATCGATGCACCGCCTGTGTAATGAAAATCAGAAATTTCTAAAATTTTCATTTACAGCATAAATATTCATTTGCATAGAGTAGATATCACGATCGTGGAAACTCTGGAAATTGACCAATCCAATGGTGTCGATCTTGTAACGAAATCCTTGTTCTCTAAGTAATTGGCAGGTGTGTTCGATGAGTTCAGGTTCCTTTTCTTCGACATGGAGTTCCAAGAAGAGATGCTCAACATTTTTTAGATTTTCGGCTATCGAGGGAAGAACAAATTTTTCAGCACCCTCTATATCCATTTTTAGCATATTCACCTCAGTTTGAAGATAATCAGAAAGCCTTACAGCACTTACTGACTGTTCTCCCTGACTTAGCAATCTCCCGCCATCCGCTCCATTAGACTGGAATGATAAATTTGTTTCTTCTGTCCATACTGCTCTATTATGAATTTCTACTTCGGATGAATCGAAGCAACGGGTGTTTTGTTTCAGCACTGAGAAAATCTCTGAATCCGGTTCAAAGGCAATAATTCTAGAAGAGGGAAAAATACTTTTAAAATAGCAAACGCTCACACCGACATTAGAACCACAATCTAGGATCAATGGGTTAGTTTTATCTGTATTGAAAGAAAGGATGTCATTTCTAAAAATCTCAATGAATTGATTGATGAATGACTCACTATCAATAAAGCGGAAATTAGGATGAATAAGGTTAGTGTCTCCGCTTTTAAATCTACCTAGTTGTGAAATTCTGGATAATTCGTGTTCAATACCGAAGGAAGAAAGACCTAGTGCTCGCTTGAAGTCATTTATTAATTTTGGGTTTAGTATGGATCGAATGTAGCTTGAAAAGAACATTTGGATTAAGTTATCCGACCCAAGAAGATTCTAACCTTAGGAAAAATATTTGAACAAGACTCTCTTGCTTTATCTTTCATCAATAACAAGATACCTATTAACATTTTGGTAAAATAAAAAGGAATAGACCAAAAGCATTTAGATAACCTAGAGTATTCGTATTCTGTAAGTTTAAGGGGGAAGGTATGTAATCCCCAATCATTACTATTTTCACAATAATTTAGTCCATCAAATTTGGGCACATTCTTCTTTCTTGGAGTAGCCGCACCGTTCCGATCCTTGTATTCAGTGAGGTTTGAGTAATGCTCCAAGTGATAAAGATCATATCCCACAAATTTACTGAATTCGACGACTTGGTGCTTTTGTCTGAGACGTAATGCTAAGTCTCCTTCCATCCATCCCCAATAAATCAGTCTTTCGTCATAGCCCTGGGTTACTTTCCAAATATCTCGGTGAAACATCATGATTCCCACGGGGCTCCACCAGAACTCTCTTCCCCAGTCTTTGGCCGATTCAACTTTGAAAAAATTTGAAAAGTACCTGATGAAGAGGGAAATTAGAATAAGCGGCAATGAAAGCCTACTTATTCGATAAGGAACACTTTTCCTCTCAACAAAAAGAAAAGAATCAGCTAAATCCAATTCATCCGAAGGATTTATTTTTTGCAATCGCTTGAACTTGCGGAAAAAATCGGCTCCGACAACAGTGTCGTTGTCAATTCTTCCTATATATTCTCCCTTCGATCTACTAGCAGCTGCGTTTAGAGCAATAACTTCAGGGAACTTACTGTCTTTTTGTTTAACCTTAGCAATATCAGGGGGTATGTGAACAAATTTTACTCTGCCTTTTGCTTCAGGAACTAAATTGAGCACATCAGACAATGGAACTTCGCTACCCCAATCTGCAACTACAACTTCTAGTTTATCCAAAAAGTTTACTTCCCGTGCATGCAATAAAGATAGGTTTATAGAAGTTTCTAAACGCCACCTAGAATTGCCCATGTACGAATCGTTGCGAGAGCAAAGAATGAGTGAAACCAACGGTTCACTCATAATATTATTTTAATTTGATGTAAGAAATAGAAGTCTAAATGAGTGGAGAGTTTGTGGTATCGCTCTAAGCGGACAAGAAATTAGCTTCTGCCAAAGCCAATTCCGAATCTCGGTCTTATTAGCCTGAACGTTTGAAAGCTCTAAAGCATCTTTGATGGTAATTGTTATTCTTCGGAGTAATCGTTCCTTAGAGTTTTTATCAGGTATTTGTTCAATTGCTGTTTTATAGAAAGTTAAGTTTTTTCTCCAACCGTCGAAAGGAGTTAGTTTTGACCAAACCCCTTTTTCATGAACGCGGTAAACTGCTGTGTTTTCTGGAATGTAGCCCCCTTTGCCAAAGTGAGTAAAATATAACTGCATACACCAGTCCGCTGTGTATGATGTTGTGACCCAACTTGGTAAGTTTTGAATACATTCTTTTCTTACTAACAAAGTACAAGTTTGAGCTATACTTCCACTTTGATCTGCCAAGTCAATAGCAGTGAAATTTACTTTTTTTTTGAAATTTGGGCGGATGGCTCGGAGTGATTTATTAATTTCTACTTGAAAATCGGTGAAACAAAAGGAGCATTCTGGGTTTTCTTCTAAATAATCTACTTGTTTTTGGAGTTTATATGGATCGGTCCAGTAGTCGTCACCTTCGCACAAAGCAATATATTTCCCATGGCATTCTTCGAGAGTTTTCATGCCATTGAAGAATGGAGCTCTTGAATTGGGAAAATTCCTGCGCTCACGATCATTTTTAGACCTAAGAAACAGCCTAATTAATTTGGGAAATTTTTTCTCATATTCTAAACAGACCTCTTTCGTTCCATCAGTAGAACCATCTTCTCCAACGCAAACTTCAAATGTAAAATTTACTTTTTGAGATAAAACACCATCTAAGCATTTTTCTATAAAATCTTTATGTTGGTAAGTGAGTACAATAACACTTACTTTTATGTTGGCATCAATTATGATAAAGAGTGGGAATTAAAACTAAATCCTAGGTATCAAAAATTTCGAAAGCACACAAACTTCCGCTTACATGGAATAATCTGGTATTTTTTGAATATTCATTCAAAAAAGAATTAACATCTGTGTGTATTGAAGTACTGTAATCATGCCAAACAATCAAACCTTTCTTATTTAAGTAATTTTTCACATTCTTAGTGTCAGATAAGATTGTTTCATAATCATGACCTCCATCTATAAATGCAAAATCTATAAAATCAGTAAGCTGTTTAAAATCGAAATTTGTAGAATTTGCCTTAATAAGATTGAGTCTTTCTTTTGTAAGTTTATCAAGATTATTTAAGTAGAAATCTCCACTTTTATTTTTAATTAATTTGAGATATTCATCGTTTTCCTCGCCAGAAGTAAGAATTGAACTTTTACGGAAGGGGGCATTTTTTTTTGAATCAAAAGTTTTAGGTAAGTCTATGGTACTAACGATTGAATTAATTGTGTTTTTGAGAAAGAGTGATGTTGTATAGCCCTGATATGTACCAATTTCGAGAATATGTCCCGGATTAGTTAGCTTTATTAGAGTTAAAAGAACAATCTGATCAACCAGTGTAATACTTCCTATTTCAGTAGGAGGAAATAAAGTTCTGATTTCATGGTTTTTGATGTGGTCGGGTAATAATGATAACAAATTTCTTAGTTTGATGACATTAATGCCCTGCTTATTGAATTGTTTGTTTAAAAGATGTAGCTTTTCCATATTAACTTTTTTGTAGTAAAAAAGAAAAAAAGCGTTTTAACGAAATAGTATAATCATGATTAGTTTTCATTATCATAAAATCCTGAATTTTAGGAAGATTATAAAAAGGGACTGAAGGAACAAAATGATGTTCAACATGATAATTCATATTTGCATATAGAAAAGAAATGAAAGAAGGAAGTTTGAGGGAATAAGTATTTTCAAAAAAATTGTTGTTCAAGGAAACTGTTTTTTCATGCCCGTAATGCTGTGAAAATGCTAATAACTTGTTCGGTAATGTGAAACAAAAATTTCCACAAACCAAAAAAATATACATAAATTGGAGATTGAGAAGGGTAAGTAATAAAAATAGTAAAACTTGATAGATGATTATAATTCTTGAACCATTCATACAGTTCGAAATACTTTTAGGATCATTAAATACTGTAATTCCTACTGAATTTAGCAATAAAATTTTAATTCTACGACAAAAACCTATGAAATCAAATGTTAACCAAAATAAGGTCTGTACTCCAAGAATCGAACCTTTAAATAAAGTTTTAGGATCTGAATGGGTTAAAGTATGTTTGTGATGGAGGTGGTGTGTGTTTTTAAAGTAACCAGGGTTATTTAAGGTTAAGCACATAAAATTGTAATAAAATACTTTATTTAAAATCTTAGTTTTGAAAACATTGTTATGATAAAGCTCATGTGAAATACCTGCTGGACCTAAAAAACTAAATGTAAAGAAATATAAGACTAAAGCTAATCCAAAAAGAAAAAAGCTACCTAAAAGATACATATAATATGAAAAGATAATTAAAGTAATAATGATTGTTAGGTGAATAATGATATGTAAAAATCCTTTTGCGTTAGAAGAAACATTTAAGTTGTTTTCTTTTATAAATTTATACAATTCTTTTTTGGGTAACTTTTCCATTATATGAAATACATAATTGTTTCAGACCAACCCTGAGTGTAGTGCCTAAGGTATACTTTGTAATCGGGGTTAATTTTTAATAAAAATTCTGGAATTCTTCGAAAATCCTCTGCATGATGGTAAACAGCAATTGCTAATTTCGGTTTGTAATTCTTAATTATGTTTGATGAACCAATTAATGCTTTGTATTCCAAACCTTCTATGTCCATTTTTATGTATGAGACTTTTTTTCCTTTAAGAATATGGTCAAGTTGGCATGACTTGACAGTTTGTAGTCCATTATGCTGAACAGAAGAAGCAGAACCTCGATCACTAATAAACCGTAGTTTATCAAAACGATCCGAAAGTGCAAATCTTTTAAATATAATATTTTTTTCTTTGACCAAATTCGTTTTGGCAAGTTTGAAATTAATAGGGCAAGGTTCAAAAAAATAGATCTTTTGGTAGTCAGGGCATATTTTTATGAAGTTTTGAGTAGAATCTCCGTTAAATCCTCCAGCATCTACAAAAAATTCCTTTTTTAATTCAAGGAAATCTTCCATATACTGATCTTCTATTTTTACAGCATAATCTTGCATATAGCTTATGTTAGCTGTTAACCTAAACCTAACCACGTCTAAGAGAGTTTTTGATGAAATACTATCTTCTAATTTAGTGTAAAGAGTTGCCCAGTAATTAATATTTTCAAGAAGCTCATTTTCTTGTTGGCTATTGAACCAAGGTTTTTCTATCAACTCAGCGCTAGTGCTTACAATGTCTGAAAGATTTATGATTTTTTTAATTCCAATTTGTTTTAAAAAATTATTAACATTAACTGGAGATATTGAACTTGATAAATTAAAAACAATTGAGTTTTTTGTTACTTCATTCGATTTTAAAACAGGAATATCACGCCATTGATTATGTGTGTAAAAGTCATCAATTATCCCATTTGTTTTATATTTAGAATGAAATTCTAAAGATTGCTCATTTCTGCCAACCAAATATTTTTTTAAGTTACTATCCATTGCACTTTTATCAAAATCAGGAATTTTAAAAAGTGATTTTTTAGTTTCCAAAATAAAATATTTTTTTTTTGAATTATTCATTGATATAAAGAAAGAAATTATATTTTACTCCATGACTTAAGTTCAGAAGATTTTGATATACCATTCATCATCTTTAAACCATCTTTTGCTAGTTCTGTACCAAAAATCTCGCCAGATTTGTCACCAGTGATTATTTCTGTGGCTATATCGTAATAAATATTAGCAAATGCTTCTATGAAACCAGAGGGATGTCCGGGCTTGAATCTGCAATACCTTGGTTGATTAGCAACTAGAAGATTTGAACCTTGATCAATGTATTCTTTTTTCCCATCTGCAAATGATAAGATTAATTCTTCTGGCTTTTCTTGAACCCAAATTGCTGATGCTTTAGTTCCATAAATTCGAATACTTAGACCATTACGGAAACCAAGTGATGCTTTTCCGAAGGAAATTCTTCCTGAAATGTTGTCAGAGTATCTACAAAGAGCATTCACATAATCTATAACTTTTTGATGTCCAAAAGTGTGATGATCACTTACCATTTCTAATGGTATCTCTCTTGTCAGATAATAAATTAATTGATGGAGATGAACGCCTAAATCTAAACAAAGAGTTGGTATTTTACCATCCTTCTGCCTCCAACTTTGAGGATGAATCGGTTCGCCCTTAGCGTTGCGTCGTAAATATCCTTCTTGTGGCATTTCAGCCTCGAAATGTAAAATATTCCCTAATGTATTTCTTGATATTATGTCACGTAATTCACGAATCATTGGATAACCCGAGTAATTGTATGTTACTGCAAGGTAACAGTTGTTGCCATTAATCAAGTTAGATAGCTTAACTGCATCCTCATATGTATGCACCAATGCTTTCTCTGATATGATAGGATATTTGTATTTAATGCAGTGACTTATTATTTTTAAGTGGGTAGGAGTAGGGGTCAAAACAGCAACTGCATCAATTTTTCCCTGTTCTTGAAAGAGTAGTGTTTTCCAATCTGAATAAACTCTAGTTGGTGAGATATTATAAACATTACCAGAATATTCGTTTTCTGATGTAGACCGTGAAAAGCAACCAGACACCAACTTCCATTTGCCGTCTAGTTGTGATGCTGCAACATGTACCTTACCTACTGCAGAATTTACTCCACCACCAATAAATGCAATTCTGAGCGGTGATCTATTAAATTCAGATAAATTCATTTTTATTAGTTAATCGAGCATAATGTCTCGTCTATGAGTGCAGAGTAAGTATCGTTGAATGAAGACAAACATTCACTTTCAAAAAAGATTATAGCTGTTCTACCGGCAGGCCCCGGTTCTAAATTAGACCCAATGGGAATCAAGGGATAAAATTCGTCTATCTTTACTTTTTTATTAAAACTTATTTTCTGTAATGTTGATTTGAATTTTGGACATAACGTATATCTAATAATTCTTCGTCTTTTTGATTTGGAGGGAATAAAAGGTATTGATTCCATACCAAAAAAAGATGCCAGATAATTTTCACTGTATTGATAACCCGTAGATTTTTCTATTAACAGATTATAAAGATCGCCAGGGCATCGACGCGTCGCTTCAATAATCCAAAAAGTAGTTCCTTTGAGAATAAATTGAGAATGGAGGAGTCCACGCTTTATTTTCAGGTGCCTAGCGACTTTGTAAATGCTTTTTCTGTATGATAGGAGGACTGTTTTATTAAAAGAAAAATCAACATAGCTAAGATCAACTGCAAATGGATTATTCACGCAGTCTTCACGAACAATAAAATCAGCGACTATTTTCCCATCTTCAAAAAAGCATGAATGACTATAAAGTTGTCCCTCTACAAATTCTTCAATAATAGTTTTTCCTGAAACGGAATTTTTGTATGCAAAATTAGTTGCTGCATCTAACTCCTTAACTTGAGGGTTATTTAATTTTGTAATACCTTGACCACTAAATGAATCAACTGGTTTAACGATAATAGATGGTAGATTTAGTGCGGTTGATCTATCGACTCTTTTAGGTGCTCGTATGTTTAATAAAGCTAAAAGTTCTCGAAAATTGTATTTATTATTTAAGGAATCAAATATTTCAATGGTATCGTTTGTCTTAAAGATTTTATTTCTCATAGAAGTGTAAGCTCGATATGAAGCATCGGTACATCCTGGAATAATGTAATCGAAATTTTCTTTTTCTATAAAATCGTCTAAATCATCATGATTTGAATAGTCCAGATTTACATAATGATCACATATATTCGCCAATGGTTGGTTCGGGTTGCAACCAACAACCCACACCTCATCACCCCGCTTGGTAAGACTTTGGAAAATTGGAATGCTTGCTCGGTTTGTGTCAAGCAGTAATGTTTTAACACCCATAATCTGATACGCGTAAATTTACTTTATCTTATTGGTGAATTGGAGAAGATTCAGACAACGCAAACATACTAATCTTCCAAAAGTGAAGTAAAGTGACAGTTGTGGGATATGCATCCAAGGTTAGGTTTTCTATCCATAGGACAATTTCTGAAAAATCCACAAATGAAAGGAAGATAGCGATAGCAAGGTTTGTCTTAAACCTATTTTTTTATGGATTTTGTTATTTACGGAATTGTATTAAAATGATGCACTAAATATTTACTGATATGAGTCATGCTAGATTGCCCATTTAGGCTATTTCTTGTTGAGATTCCACAAGATAAAATAAGCTTTGTCTCAATTTCCAAAAATTCGCATATTGTTTAATAATCCTTAATAAGAGGATGTATGATCGGTTGCTAGAGTTTATTGGTTTCTTTGAATTTTCGGAAGTGACTGGAAAATTCTTTAATTGTGTACGGGGAAACTTGTCTGCCCGTTGGAAATACAACAATTTCTGAACTTATTTTGTCAGTATTATCAAGGTGCAAACCTTGGTATTGCTCATGATTTGAATAGGGCAGCATACGGTGGCAACCAGGGTGAAAGTAACGGCGAAGCAAGATTCCATGAGCATGAAAGTAATTTACGAACGAGTCACGAATCTCGCTAGTTACTTGGGCTACAACATATTGGTAATTATTTTTTCCAGGGAATTTGTAATTAAGAAATCTTAACTCCTTAAAATTGCTAAATTCTTCAAGGTAAGTAAAATAAATGTATTTATTATGTTCAATAATAGATTCAAGATCATCGAGATGAGCTAATCCGTAAGCGGCAGCAAACTCGCTCATCTTTGCATTTGTACCTGTGTATTCTGTTTTATCGTAATCGGTAAATCCAAAATTGCGCATCAAGCGGAGCTTGTCTGCAAGTTCATCTGAATTTGTTGTAATAGCTCCTCCTTCTCCGGTTGAAAAAACCTTAGTTGCATGAAAGCTAAAGACTTCGGCATCGCCGAATCCGCCAAGATATTGATTTCCTGACTTGCAACCAAAGGCATGAGCAGAATCGAAAACCAATTTTAAGTCATATTTGTCAGCAATGCTTTGCAATACATTATAATTGCAGGGTTGACCCCATATAGGCACAGCCATTATAGCAGTAGTTCGAGGGGTAATGAGGGACTCAATTTGGTTGTGGTCGATCAGATGGTCTTCCATCTTAATGTCACAAAAAACTGGATCAATTCTTTGCCAACGAAGAGAGTGAGCTGTGGCAATAAATGTAAAAGATGGAATGATTACTTCACCAGACAAATTTAATGCTCGTTGAACCAGTTCTAAACCGATTGTTCCATTACAAACACAAATACAATGTTTGACTTGAAGCATTGTGGAAATTTGTTTTTCCAACTCCTTCGAAAGGGGTCCCATATTGGTGAGCCATTGGTTGTCGAGAACTTCAGAAAACTTGAGCAAGACTTTTTCTCTGTTTGGCATGTTAGGCCGACCGACATGGTAGATTTTCTTATTCAATGATATTTTTTTGAAGATTCTTAAAAATAAAATTTGCTTTAACTTGTTGACCATTCTTATTCAGATGGCACTGGTCAGTAAAGTACTCTAGGGGTAGTTTGTTTGCATCTATTTCCCAAAACTCTATCTTTTTTTCTCTGCATACTTGAAGTGTTTCATCTCTTAACCTAGCTATGCCTTTTTGAAGACCTGCATCGTATGAAATAAAATTTTCTCCTAAATTTTGTTCTGCCTTTAGAAATGCAGCGGGGTTTTTATTCTTAAGTTCAATGTAGGAAGGTTGGTAAAATTGAAAAAAAATTGCCTCTGCTCCATTATTTTGAATTAGTGTGACTAAATTTGATAAGTTTGTTTTGTACGCTTTGGTTGAGTTGATGGTAATGTTTGTTAGAACATCATTTGTACTTAAGCCCTCAAATAATTTAGATTTTAAACTCAAATTAGCTTGAGTGTAACCAAAACTATTGAACCAAATTGAATAGAAAAATTTTATTGTATTTGAAAATTTTATTAGATTGAGTTCGTAAGGACGTAAGGTTGAAGATGCAGAAGAAGACAATTCACGCCAGTGACTGTAGTCCAATGCAAAATTATTTTGCCACAAAGGAGCAAGGTCGTTACCTCCAGAATGGATTATTACAAGATCTGGTTTTAAATGAATGTGTTTGAATGAAAAGTGAGTTAGTAACTCTGCCGATGTTGCCCATTCTAAGCCTCCATTAATGACTCTAATCTTTTTATTACTTAATTGCTTTAAATTGTTTTCTGAAATGAGTTCAATCAGTTGTTCTGGCCAAGCTTCTTGGGGAAGTACTACGCCAGCACCGTAGGTAGTTGAACCGCCAATGCAAAGTATTCGAAATTCATTTTCATTCTTAGACATGTTGATATCGAAACTATTTCGATAACCATAATTATTGTGCTGTTTTACTCCGTTCAAATTAAAATTAGGTGAATTACAATATAACAAATATGGTTTTATATTTATTTTTGATTTGTTGATCTCCTTTTCATTTGTGTACGAGTTAATCGTAAGTTGTAGATGGCGTTTCCCCCATTCGGGTGCAAAGTAGTTATATAATCTTCCTACCACTAGGTCTCCCAAGAAAACAACGGGAATCCAAGCTATAATAAGTAAAAATTTAGTTACAAACTTACCCATTAAAGAAAACTTTTAAAACAGGGTGTAAATAAAGGGTGCATAAGTGCTACTGCCTAGTATTATTAAAGCTCCGAAAAGCAAAAGAACAAAGATGATGGGCGTAAGCCACCACTTCTTGTTGTGCATGAGCATGAGTATGAGTTCCTTTACGAAACCATAAGATTTTTCTTCTTTTAATAGTTTTTCGAAATCTTCGTTTTTATTTTTTGTCATAGTAAAAAAAAGTTTAAAATTGTCGTAAATATTGCCTGTCTGAATCAGGCTTTTTGACTATTCGCCAAAAAGTTTTTTTGGAATTTATTTATTTTTCAAATTTACTTTGCCCAGTGCCCGTAATACTAATGCAAAGGGAGAAAAAGTTATGTAGTAAAAATTGGTAGGGTGAGCCAAATAGTGGAGGTATCAATGAGGAAAATAAGTTTGCTCCATCCGCACAATACCCATCTAAAAATACTCTCCGATAAAAGAGTGATAATTCCAAGAGTGATGCCAATTCCTCCAATGCAATAGGCGATATTGAAATTAAATGTCCCTGCATCAGAAAGGAAATATATTATTGTTGTCCAAATGAGAACAACGAACGGAAAGCCAAAGATCAATTTTAAAGAAAACCGAAATCTTTCTTCTAGTAATTGTTTTATATTTGAGTGCTCTTTTGTCACTGACAATTAATCCAGTT
>CESW01041625.1_pt1 | contig 19132 bp, 17 predicted proteins | sample 531171 | NCBI WGS metagenome assembly CESW01 (sample SAMEA2621859, study PRJEB7988) | marine metagenome | biome: marine biome (ENVO:00000447); feature: surface water layer (ENVO:00002042); material: "saline water (ENVO:00002010), including plankton (ENVO:xxxxxxxx)" | depth 5 m
ATAAGTCTTTGCCCTGTCATATTTTTTTCTGTTTCTGAGGAACATTTGAAGCAAAATAATTACAATAACTATAGTTTTTATAAAAATAGAAAAATTGTTGGAAAAATTATATTTAACGAAAATGAACTGATAAATACAGTTGATTATTTAATATTAAATAAAGTTGAGTTTAAAAATAAGATTTCAAACTTAAGAAGTGAAATGAAATACTGTAATAAATCAACCGAAAGATTAATAGATATATTTAAAAGTTTTAGTAAATAACTGTGTCTACAACACTTTTCCAATTTTGGTAATACCCTTTTAAATTTATATCATTTTGTTTTGAGGCTTTTTTAAAGTTTTCTAAATTATTTTTTGGTGAATAACTTTTCCAAAGTTTATTCATTATTTTTGATAACTGCACAAAATTTTCAATATTAAAATAGTAACTATTCGGAACAGCTTGCTCTTTATGAATATTAATATTTGATAAAATTGATTGTTTTCCTAGAGATCTTGCCTGCTCTAAAGAACTATGTCTTCCCTCAAATTTTGAGGGATTTATTAAAGCAACAGAGTGGTACATCAAGGACAAAACTTCAGAATATTTTACCAATCCAATATATTTATAATTCAAGTCTAGATTATTTTTCTTTATGTATAAATTAATTTCATCGAAGTATAATGAGTTCCTATGATCGTTTTTGTTTCCTGTTGATATTACTTGAAGATTATTGTTTTTGTTTTTTAGATATTTTAAAGCTTTGAGTACAACTATATGATTTTTATGAGCCCAATACTGATTTGGTAGATAAAAAAATTTATCACTAATATAAAATTTTTTTTTTAAAAAATTCAGAGAAAAAAGCTCCTTTTTTTTAGGGGATTTAAAATAAAATTGGCTGACTGCAGACTTAGAATAAGCTTTTTTTGACACTGATTTTAAATCTTTTTGAGCATCATAACTGCTTAGTAAAATTTTTTGGGAATGCAAAGAACATAAAAAAATATTAAAGTTTCTAAGTATTCTTGTTTTGAGCTTAAAAAATTCTGAATAGTGCAAATATTGAAAATCCGCAATCCAGGATAAACATTTAATTTTACTTTTTTTACCTGTAAAAAAATTATATGCTAATGCATTACTGTGTGAAATTAAATAAATATCATTTTTTATAAAAAAATTATCAATTTGTTTAGACTTTCCAAAAATTAAAATTTCAATCTTATAGAGTATTCTTTGTAAAATTCCTTTATCGAATATATCTGTTTTAATTATTTTTACATTTTTAAATCCTTTTAGATCATTTATATTCTGAGATTTTCTAATAATTAAAATTGGCTGTATTTTGTTTGCGGAGAATTTTTTTATACATTCAATAAAATTTTTAATTAAATTTGTGCCTCCTAGCCAACTTTTAGGATTATAATTCAATAAAAAAGCAACTTTTTTCATTAAAAATTTATAAAAATTTTTTTAAATGTATCCATTTTACGTTTTACTATAATTTTAAGTAATACTTGGCATCATACTATATACAAGATAATTAAAAAGATAATCATAATATTTTCTGATATTTTGTGCTTGTTAAGTCTTTGCACTCTAAAATTTATGTTTGAATATAAAAAATTTATTTTGAATAAAAAAAACTATAAATCATCTAAATTTTAAGATATTAAGTGAAAATTAATTTTAATATAAAAAATATGAAAAAAAAAGTTGTATACGTTGGACTAGCGGCTGATATAGTACATAAAGGACATATAAATATTTTAAAGACAGCCTCTAAATTAGGATATGTAATAGTTGGTCTACTTACAGATAAAGCAATTTCATCTTATAAAAAATTGCCATATTTTGATTTTAATCAGAGAAAAATAATTTTAGAAAACATGAAATATGTAAACGAAGTTATAGAACAAAAAACTCTTGACTATGTAGAAAACTTAAAAAAGGTAAAACCAAACTATGTAGTTCATGGCGACGATTGGAAAGCTGGAATCCAAAAGAAGACAAGAGAAAGAGTAATTAAAACTATAAAAAAATGGGGTGGAAAATTAATAGAGCCAAAATACACTAAAAATATTTCATCTAGTCAAATAAAAACTCAAATATCAAATCTAGGTGTTACTCCACAAAACAGGTTAAGCAAATTAAGAAGATTACTAAATTCAAAAAAAATAGTAAGAATTCTTGAGACACACAATTCTTTAGCAGGGCTAATCATTGAAAATTTGAGCCATATTAACAAGTCTAATTTAATTGAATTCGATGGTATGTGGTCATCAAGTCTTACTGACTCTTTAACCAGAGGCAAACCAGATAATCAGTCAGTTGATTATTCTACAAGAATTTTAGGACTAAACGATATAATGGATGTTACAACAAAACCAATAATTTTTGATGCTGATAACGGAGGGCGGCTAGAGCATATGTCTTATTTAGTTAAAACATTAGAAAGAATTGGAGTTTCTGCAATGGTAATTGAGGATAAAATTGGGGAAAAACAAAATTCACTATTTGAAAATCAGGCTAAAACCAAACAAGACAATATAAGCAATTTTTGTAAGAAATTAAAAAAAGCTAAAGATTCTAAAATCTCAGAGGATTTTTTTATTGTTGCAAGAATAGAGTCTTTCATTCTTGGCAAAAGTTTGAGGGACGCATTAAATAGAGGTGAAAAATATGTAAACTCTGGGGCGGATGCAATTTTAATTCACAGTAAAGAGAGAAAACCCGATGAAATATTTGATTTTTCAAGAAAATTTAAAAAAATCAAACCTGAATGTCCCTTAATTGCTGTACCTTCGACTTATTCATCTGTGAAAGAAACAGAACTAATAAAAAATGGCTTTCAAATTGTAATTTATGCGAATCAGATGTTAAGAGCTGCATATCCAGCAATGACAAATGTTGCAAAAAGAATATTAAAAAATGAAAGATCGTTTGAAATAGAGAAAGAAATTACTCCAATTAAAGAAATAATTAACCTAATTAAATAAATGTGAGAGTAAAAAAATTTAGAAAAAATAAAGGAGTTTTAATCTTTATTACTGGCCTCTCGGGATCTGGTAAAAGCGTTTTGGCAAAAAAAATACATCCATCATTTAATAGAATATTTGGTCCAACAATATTAATTAATGGAGACGATCTAAGAAAAATCTTTAAATTATATGGTTTCTCCAGCGAGGATAGACTCGAAAATTCAAAAAAATTCGCTAAATTTTTTAAAATAATTACAAAACAGAATATTTCAATTTTATTTGCTGGAATTGGAATGAGACATAAAACTAGATTTATTTTTAAAAAAGCTGTTCAAAATTATTTTGAAATATATATTCAAGCGAGCTTAGGAATAATCAAAAAAAAAAGCAAAAAAAAAATATATAAGAAATTTAAATCAAATATAGTAGGTGTTGACATTACTCCAGAATTACCAAAAAACCCTGACATAAAAATTAAAAATGATTTTAAACTAAGTATTAACGAACTTAGCCAACTACTAAAAAAAAAAATAGATGATTTTAAATTTGATTTTAATTAATTTAACCTTTGAAAACTTTCCTCAAAAATTTTTGATTTTAAATAATTTTTAATATTCTTATTACCTTTTTCAAAGTCTGAAATAAGTTTAAAACATTTTTCTAATATACTTATATAATTATCAATTATCTTTTTTGTATGCGCAAGAGATACATAAACCATATTATTTGCTAAAAATTTATTTTTTAACATTTCCTGAGTAATAAAAGTGATGTATTTTTTTGTATTCTTACTTTTAAATTTAAATACGCTTATTGCTGGAATTCCAAATATATCAATGTCTAAATTATATTTTTTTGATAATTCACTCCACCGTTTTCTTATATAATTACCTTTTGAAGTTATTTGTTTCCAGGCTTTTTTTTTTTTCATAATTTCTAAAGTTTTTAAAGCAGCTACATAACCTGACCGTTCAGACCAAAATGTGCTACTTATAAAACTTGATTGAGCATATTTCATTACTCTGTTATTTCCAATAATTGCCGTAATTGGATAACCATTTCCTAAGCTTTTACCAAATATTGCCATATCAGGTTTTATCCCGTAGTGTTTATGAAGTCCTCCATAGGTTTGTCTGAAACCTGAAGAGCACTCATCAAATATAAGGGTAATATTTTTTTTTTTAGTTATTTTTCTAACTTGTTTTAAAAAATCATTTTTAGGTTGATAGTTTCTTGATACCTCCATCATTACTGCTGAAATTTTATGATTATTTATAATTGAATTAAACTGTTTTAAATTATTATAATCAAAAGTGTAAACTGTATTCTTTATAATTGAGGGGACGCCGTCAGTATTTAAGCCAGATAAGAGGTGGCCTTTAAGTGAATTTTTTTTTGTTAAATTTGAGGAAAGATACCAATCATGCCATCCATGATATCCACAAATAGCAATTTTAGTTCTTTTATTAAATGCTCTTGAAATTCTAATTGCCATTGCGTTAGCTTCACCCCCAGTTCTTGCAAATTTGGCAGCTTGTGACCATTTATGCATTTTAATTAATTTTTTTGCCAACATTTGTTCTTCAACGCAATTTAAAGTTGACATATTCCCTTTATGTATTGAATTAATGACCGATTTATTAACTGATGGTTCAGAATAACCTAGAATATTTGTTCCTATACCCATTATCATATCAGTATACTTTTTATTTTTTAAGTCTGTTACAAAACATTTTGAGGAAATTTTATAAAATGTGGGCCAATGATTAGGCAAGAACCTTTCTGGTCTTTTCGACAAAAACATATTTCCGCCTGGTATGTATTTTTTTGCATTATCCCATGCTTTGATTGAATCTTTATTATATTTTGATTTCATAAATAATTTAATATATTAAAAGCTGTTTTAAACCTAATGTTTAATAATAAAATATTACTAATACTTTGTGAGTAAAATCAAACGTAAAATTGTAGCAATACTTGCCTGTAGAAATAATAGCAAAAGATTATATGGAAAACCCCTTAGGTATTTAGATAAAAAAAAAAATATTCGTATTATTGATCAAATTATTTTTGCACTTAAAAAACTTAACTTACTAGATGAAATTGTGTTGGCTGTTCCTAAAACAAAAACTAATGAAATATATAATAATGTAGCAAAAAAACATAAAATAAAAATTAGTTTTGGACCAGAAAAAAATGTTATAAGAAGATTAGTTATTGCAGCGAAAGAAGTTGGAGCAACTGATATATTTAGAGTTACATCTGAAAGTCCTTTTATATATTATCAACAAGTTAAGAAAGTACTTTCAAAATATAAAAATAATAAAATTGATGCTATTTTTTTTGATAATATCATTGACGGTTGTGGATTTGAAATATTTACCTTAGACTCTATGATAGAATCACTTAAATTTTCAAAAGGAGATTTAAAAGAGCACGTAACAAAATATATCAGACTGAATAAGAAAAAATTTTCAATTCTAAAACTTTCAGGTCCTAGACATCTATTTAGGAAAGATTTAAGACTTACTGTAGATTATTATGAAGATCTAGTATTATGTAAAAAAATTTATCAAAAATTTTTTAGTGATGCGCCATTATTCAATCTTAATAAAATCGTTAATTATTTAGATAAAAATCCAAAGTTAAAAAAGTTAGTTGAAAAATACACATCACATGGATACAAAAGTATGTACTTATAATTCTTAAATAAATGAGATTTCTTATTTTTGGCGGAAACGGTTTCTTAGGGAATCATCTATATCATTTTATTAAAAAAAAATTTCATGTTAAAATAGTTACAAGGAGAAAAGGAAATGGAATTTATTTAAAATATTATAATTTAAAAAATTTAAAAAATATAATTTGTAAAGAAACGCCAGATATAATCATAAATTCTGTAGCTCTTACAAATGTTGATAAATGCGAAGTTAAAAAGAAATTGGCTTATGATACTAATGTTAAAATAACAAAGCTTATTTCAAATGCTATTACAAGTTTAGTATATAAAAAACCTTTCTTAATTCATATCTCTTCAGATCAAGTTTATTCTGGTTTAGGACCACATAGTGAAAAAAAACCAAAACCTATAAATTATTACTCAAAAACAAAACTATTATCTGAAAAATTTATAAATTTAAAAGAAGGTTGTGTACTTAGAACAAATTTTTTAGGTTATTCTAGAAATCATGGTGGTCTTAACCATTGGATAATAAATACTGTTAAAAGAAATTCGAAAATTTATGGATTTAAAAATATTTATTTTTCTCCATTATCGTTAAATACTCTTTCAAGAATAATTATTATGATTTCTAAAAAAAAAATTGGAGGTGTATATAATTTAGGTTCTGTGGGTGGAGTTAGTAAAGGAAACTATATCAAAAAATTTCTTAACATTAAATTTAAAAATTACAGACATTTTAAAATGATCAATTATCATAAAAAAAGTAATAAAAAGTTAATCGCTTTAAGACCTTTAGATATGAGATTGAATTGTAAAAAAATAATGGCAAAATATAAAATCAAATTGCCAAAAACTACATTTGAAGTTAATAAAATAATAAAAAACTTTTAGTATGAATTCTCAGAGAAGAATATGTCTAGGTATAAATTGGGAGCAAAATTCAACAGCAGCTTTAATGATAAATGATAAAATTGTCGGTTGTGTTAGCGAAGAAAGATTTACAAATATTAAGAATGACGAGAGATATCCTAAAAATGCGATCGATTGGCTCTTAAAAGAGTTCAATGTAAAAAAAAGTGAAATAAATTCAGTTAATTTCATATCAAATTTTTGGTCACCCACCTACTCTTTGATCAGACACTACACTAAATTTAAGATGAGCGATTATATTTACGAACAAAAAAAAGTATGGTTCCCAAGAATTTTTCAAAAAAAAAATATTTCACATACAAGTGTATTTAAGAATAAATTAGACCTAAACCAATACCCTGGCAAAAAATTCTGGAGAAATTATTTAAAAAAATTTAAAAATAATAATGATCATACATCTAATTTAAAAAATCTTGAAATCGGGAAAAAAATAAGGTCAGAGGTTGTAAATAAACATTTAAAAATTAAAAAAGAAAATATCAAGTTTGTAGATCATTCAACAGGTCATGCGTTATATGCTTATTTTTCAAAAAAAAATAATATAAAAAGAACGCTTGTTCTCACTTTAGATGCATTTGGTGATTATGTGAATTATTCTGCAAAGATATTTACTGTATCAAAAAAAAATAAATTAGAAATTAATGATGTAATTAGAGGAAATGATTTTATCATTGGTAGACTTTACAGATATGTAACTTTAATAATGGGGCTTAAACCAAATGAACATGAATATAAAGTTATGGGTCTTGCACCATACGCAAAAAAAGAGTACTCAAAAGAATTGTTAGAAAAGTTTAAAAAAATACAAGAGGTTAAAAATATAAATTTTGAGTATATTAATAAACCAAAAGATTTATACTTCTCTATAAAAAGTATCCTTGATAATAAAAGATTTGATACAATAGCATCCTCATTACAACAATATACAGAATATCTAGTTCTTAAATGGGTAAAAAATCTTATAAAAAAGACTTCTATAAATGAGATTTGTTTAGCTGGTGGAGTCGCAATGAACGTAAAAACTAATATGCTCATTTCTAAATTAGGTAAAAAAGTCAATTTGTTCGTTCCTATATGTCCAGATGATGCCTCACAAGCCATGGGTGCATGTTATGCAAGTTTACTGAATAGAGAAAAAGTTGATTTAAAAAACGTTTTTCTAAAAAGTGCTTATTTAGGTCCACAAGCAAAATTTATTGAAAAAAAACACTTAAATAGACTAAGGAAATTAAAATACTCTATTATTAGAAAAAATTTTATAAAAAAAACTGCTAGAATGTTACATAAAAATAAAATCATCGGAAGATACGTTGGAAAGTCAGAGTTTGGTGCAAGGGCTTTGGGGAATAGATCTATACTTGCGAATCCAAAAAACCTCGAGATAAAAAATAAAATAAACGAAAAAATTAAGAGTAGAGATTTTTGGATGCCTTTCGCTGCTTCTGTTTTAGAGTCGTCTGCAAAAAAATATTTTATCTTAGATAATAAAATTCAGGATTACAAATTTATGACAAATTGTGTTCAAACAACTAATTTAGGACAAAAGAAATTATCTGCAGCAATTCACTCTTACGATAAAACATGCAGACCTCACATATTAAACAAAAATGATAACATACTTTACGAGAATTTAATCAATGAATTTGGTAAATTATCTGGGACTTTTGCACTTTTGAATACATCATTTAATTTGCATGGTTTTCCAATAATTAATGATCTTAATCAAGCATTAGATATACTAATTAAGTCAAATTTAGATGGTTTATTGTTAGAAAATTGTCTCATATTAAAAAATGAAAATTAAAATCAAAAATAGATACATTGGATATAACTATCCTACTTATTTTATTGCAGATATAGGGGCTAATCATGATGGTAGTTTACAAAGAGCGAAAAATTTAATTAAACTTTGTGCTAAAGCAGGAGCTGATGCTGCAAAATTTCAACATTTTAAAGCTGAAACTATAGTAAGTGATTATGGTTTTAAGAATCTTAAAATTAAAACACATCAATCAAAATGGAAGCAAGATGTATTTAGCGTATATAAAAAAGCTAGTATTAATCCAAACTGGACAAAAGAGCTAGTTAAAACTTGCAAAAAATATAAAATTGATTTTTTTACGTCACCATACGATTTAGATTATGTTGATAGTTTAGATAAATATCTATGTGCTTATAAAATTGGATCAGGTGATATTACTTGGACTGAAATAATTGAGAAAATCGCAAAAAAAAATAAACCCGTAATTATTGCAACTGGTGCTTCAGATTTAAAAGATGTTTCAAGAGCGTATAAATCAATTATAAAGTTTAACAAAAAATTAATTATTATGCAATGTAACACAAATTACACTGGTGATAAAAAAAATCCAAGTTTTACGAATTTAAACGTAATAGATACTTTTAAAAAAAAATTTGGAAGTAAGGTTATCTTTGGACTAAGTGATCATACGTTCGGTCATAATTCAGTTCTTGGAGCTATTGCAAAAGGTGCAAGAGTTATAGAGAAACATTTTACAGATAATAATTCAAGAAAAGGCCCAGATCATTTTTTTGCCATGAATCCAGTTTCTTGGAGGCAAATGGTTATAGCCTCTAGAGAATTAGAAAGCGCGCTTGGAGATGGTATTAAAAAAGTTCAAAGAAATGAATTAAATTCTAAAATTGTCCAACAAAGATCTATAAGAGCTAAAGTTATAATTGATAAATCAAAAAAAATTTCAAAAAAAGACTTAATTTGCCTTAGACCAAAAACAAAAATAGGGTTACAACCTTATTATATTTCTAAAGTAGTTGGAAGAAAAACGAAAAAAAAAATACTCAAACATCAAGAAATAAATTGGAAGCTGATAAAATAGTAATTTTGCCTTCTTATAATGAGATTAGTTCACTGATCAAAATTTGTAAGGAATTTAAAAAAAAAAAGGTTCATTTTGTTGTTTTAGACGATAATTCTAATGATGGTACTTATGGGTGGTTAAAAAAAAACAAAATTAATTTTATAAGAAATAAAGAAAATTTAGGATACGAAAAAAATATTAAAAAAGGTTTTAAGTATGCTTTAAAAAAAAAGAAACTCAAGTATGTAATAACATTTGATGCGGATGGACAACACAAAATTAGTGACCTCTTAAACATTTACAAAATATTAGATAAAAACAATATCGATTTATTAATTTGTAATAGAAAAATTATGAATAGATTTTCAGAATATTTGTTATCTTTTTTATATAATTTTTTTTATAAAATCAAAGATCCATTATCTGGCTTAAAGGCCTATAAAGTAAATATTATAAAAAATTTTAAAAACAATATTAAAGATAACTATTTTTTAATTGACATTGTATCATCTTCATTAAAAAATGATTTTAAAGTTAAAAATTATCCTATAACCACTAATACAAGTAGACATTCTAGAATTGGTAACAATATTGGTATAAATTTGAAAATATTGAAGTGTTTAAGATATTTGTAATTAACCACTAATGTGATCTACTGTATTATTGATACACGTCTTACAAACGCTTTTTGGTGTATTTTCCCTAAAGCTTTCTCTTATTGACTGCATATTTTTCGATCTCCAAAGTTCACTTATGGTCTGATTAGTTACATTTCCAATTGGAATATTTCTTCCAAAAGTAGCACAACATGGAGAAACAGTGCCATCAGACCAAATAGTCATTTGCCCCCAAGGTTCTTTACAATCGTAATCTTTCATAATCACCTTTTCTGATCTTATTTCATTCATTTTGGCTTCTTCAAACGCACTATGTGGAATAACTTTTTTTTGTATTTCAACACTATCGACAATATTTTTCCATTTATTTATGAAGGCATTAATTTCGTGCTTATTTTTATCAAGAGCAACAAAAGAGGTCCTAACAAGTGGTAAAGTTTTTTTATAAACATTATCTCTTAAGTGTATAAAGTTTTTTATATTATTTTCTAATTTTTCTAATCTATTTTGATCAAGTAATCTTTTTGAAACTGGTATTCTTACCTTATTATATGTCTCTTCACTTGCCGCATCTATTGAAATAAATAATCTTGTAAGCGAACTTTCTAATATCATTCTCGAGTTCTTTTCATTTAATAAAGTTCCATTTGAAAATAGAAAAATGTCCATAATGTCGGCATCTTTTGCTCTTTGAAAAACGGTATTTATTTTTTTATATAATAATGGTTCTGATGCACTAAACATCAAAGAGTTTAGTTTATTCTTTTTAAAATCAATAAAAATTTTATCAAGTATACTCTCATCTAATACACTTTTATTTGCATCATTTCTAAAACCTTGATAGCACATTGTGCATTCTAAATCACATCTATTTACTAATTCTAATAATACTGTATTGGGATAATCTAAATAATCTATTTCTGAACTTTTTTTATTTACATTTTCCTCATATCTTTTCCTGTAATCAATAAATCTTTGACCATATTTTTTAATAAGGTTATCATTAAGAATTTTTTCTGGATCTTTCTTTGCGTATTTATTAATATTGCCAGGTACAATCATAAGTATCTAATTCCATTTTCTCGGATCTACTAAATCTTTATTTATTCTAAAATTAATATAATTCAAATCTATTTTTCTTTCATTAAAAAATCTATTTATCTGCTTTATTTGACTTAAATTATTTGTTCCTATTATAATTGCAGAAATTTGCTTAAATCTCTTAACATATTGAATACAAGCTTTAATTTTGTTGATTTTGTTATGAGAGCACCATTTGTTCCAATTTATGAAATATCTTTTAAATTTTTTTAATTTTTTTGGTATTTTCTCTCTAACAAGCATACCCTGCAAAAAAATCGATCTAACATGAATTTCAATTTTTTTTCTATGAAGATGATCTATTATTTTGCTACTAATTAAACGTTGATCAAAAATATTAAATGGTAATTGTATCACATCTGGTTTCCAAATTTCTAGTATTTTTTTAATTTCGTTTGGATTATATCCAGATACTCCTATTTTTTTTGTAAGCTTTCTTTTTTTTAAATATTTTAAAATATTCATTATAATCTTATTTTTTTTTTTATCTTTATAGACTTCATGAGCTAAAATATGCGAAAAATTTTTTTTTGATAAATTTTTTAAATCTCTAGATAGTATATTTCTAAAATAACTATTTAAGTCTTTATACGATTTATAGTTTTGTGGTAATTTAATTTTAGTAATAAGTTTGAAATTATTTAATTTCAACTTTTTGAAAATTTTTTTTGTATTACTATATTGATAAGCATCGTCAATGGTGTTAATTTTATTTTTTTTACAAAAATTAAAAATTTTTTGAGCCATTCTTATTGATGAAATTTTGGATTTATTTAAACCATAATTTTGGCTAAAATTAGCAGTCCCAATAATTATATGCATTGATTTTAATTATCTTTAAGAAGTTTTCTTATTTCTTCTGTGTTAAGAAATTCCTTATTTCTTCCAGAATTGTACTCAAAGTCTTTTGATACTTTCTTGGTATTTTTTTTATTTAAATATTTTTTATACAAATACATTGATAGAGGATTATTAGATCTTTCTAAAGATGGACTTAAAATTACGTAATATTTACCAATGTCTAGTGTATGTCTTGCTTCACTGATTGAAATTAATTCTTCATGAATTTTTTCTCCTGGTCTAACACCCACAATTTTTATTTTGGATTTTCCTCCTATAGCTTTAGCTAAAGTTAATATTTTATATGAAGGAATTTTTGGAACAAATATTTCCCCACCTAATGATTTATTTAATGCATGTAATACAAGTTTAATACTATCCGTCATAGTAATATTAAACCTCGTCATTGAGGGGTCAGTAACCTTAATGACTCCTCTTTTTTTTTGGTCTAAAAAAACAGGTATTACTGAACCTCTACTACCCATCACATTTCCATATCTTACAACACTAAATATTTTTTTTTTATTACCAACAATATTGTTGGCAGATATAAATAATTTATCTGAACAAAGTTTGCTTGCGCCATACAAATTTATAGGTGAAACAGCTTTGTCTGTTGATAAAGCAACTACTTTTTTAACTTTTGGCGACTCTAAACACGCTTCTATGATATTTTGAGCTCCAACAATATTTGTCTTTATAACTTCAAATGGATTGTATTCTGCGGCCTCTACTTGCTTAAGGGCTGCGGCATGAATTACATAATCAACTTCTTCCAAAGCTCTTTTTAATCGGCTTAAATCTCTTACATCACCAATAAAATATCTAATAAAAGGATAATCTTTTTCACTTAATGAACTTGCCATTTCAAATTGTTTTAATTCATCTCTACTAAAAATTATTATTTTTTTAAAGCCTTTAAAATTATTGATTAGATATTTTACAAATGCCTTTCCAAATGACCCTGTGCCTCCTGTAACTAAAATTGACTTGTTTTTAAACATTTATTTATTTAATCTTAAATAATTTAAATTAATTTTTATTTATAACTAAATATACTAAATTTCATATTTCTAAAATATTTTATCCAATATTTCCCTTGCATCAATTCTCTTAATTGCTAAATTTAAGTCAATTTTTTGGTTATTATTATTTGATGTGTCTGCCTTAAATCCACAAATGATACCCATTTTTTTTAAAATTTTAAATGTATCCGAGTTATAAGAATTCATTGGATGAGACATGCTTACAATTTTTTTTTTACAAATTGAACTCAAAGTTTCATAGTTTTTTTTATACTCCATAAACTGTTTTGAATATGGTAATTTAGATATTTTTGGAGGATGAGAAAATGAGTGCATACCAATTACATGATTATTTTCAGATAAATTTGTAATATCTTTTTTAGATAACCAAATTTTTTTATTTTCTTTACTAAAATCAATTTTTTTTTTTAAAAAAAAACTAATATTAAACATCTCAAAATTTTTTTTTGAAAATAAAATATCCCTTAAATACCTATATTGGATTTCTTCTTGTGAATAATAAATGCAATATTTTTTTTGAATTTTTGAATATTTGAAAAATTTTTTAGATCTGAAAATTTTATCATTAAATTTATTAAAAGATTTAAATTCTTTGAAAAAGACTTTGAAATTTTCAAAATTATTATAAATTAAATTAATAAAAATCTCATTATTATCAAATTTATTAAAAAAAGATCCAGTAGGTATAAACCAGAAGGCTTTAAGTCCATATTTATTTAAAATTGGTAATGCTACATCTTTTTGACACTGTAGACCATCATCAAATGTAATGCATAAATCTTTTTTTTGTAATCTGTTATTTTCAACCTTGGCAATCCATTTTGTTGGGCTTAATATTCTTTTAGGATTTATAAATTTAATTATATCCTCAAAATTTTTTTTAGTTATTGTACCAGGTATTTTTAAATCCTTTTTGGTATTACAAAATCTATGAAACATTACTCCATGATTATATTTGAATGAATATTTCACAATTAAAAATAGCTCTCTAGACTACTTTCTCTAACAGTATCAAGAGATGTGCAATGTAATCCACCTGAGAATATATACATGTGTCTCATTTTTACTGGAGCTACCGTAAAACCATTTTTTTCTAATATTTTAGTTAGTTTTTCTTGACGGTCTTCTACTAGTACAGTTTGTGGATCATACGACAAAACATTCATTCCAACCCATGGTGACGCCATGTCTTCGAGGTTTGATTTAAATCCTAAGTCTTTTAATTTAATTGAAATTGGATCTCGTACACTTTTTTGGATTTTAAGCTCTTCATCAGGAGTTGGTGCTACGTCTTCAAAATAAATTTTTTTCCATTTATCAAATATCTTTGGAATATTTTTTTCATTAACTCTAACACTATTAACCAACAAAACTCCTGGTTTTAATGCCATTAATGTTGAATCTATATGACTAGATCTATATAAGTCTTTCGTGATATGAACTTTATAATCATCTCCTACAACAGATTGTAACCATTTTGCTCCCAATTCATTTCCCGAAGATGATAAGAGATATAGCAGGTCTTTACCTAACCTTAGAGTGTTAGCAGCCTCGAACAGTATTTCTTTTTCATCTAACTTATGTAATTTTTCTAGTCTACCTTTGGTTAAGATTTTATACTGAGTATCTTCTTTATTTAGCACCCTTTCATTTTCATCTCGATAATACGGTTTAAGTGCTTGATAATCTAATTTAGGTTTTGGTCCTGCTGTCCATTTGAATCCTTTTTCAAAATATTTATAAAATATTTCATATAAACTTGTAGTCTCATAATATCTGCTCTCGAGATATGAAGGACTTTCAATTACTTGATTACCAACAACTAAGTTTAGATCCCTCACGTTATAAAGATTTGTACTATTGGAAAACCAGAATGGTGATGAATAAAACTCTGATAAATCGAAAGGTTTTGGTCTATGAACAACGGCTCCTAATTTTTGTAAGATTTTTGCAAATTCATTTAAATCTTCCTCAACTTCATCAAGTAGGGTTTTAGGATAGCTTTCTTTTGCCAAAATTTGAGCTTTTTCTATAATTTTTTGATCAATTTTTTGCTTTCTTTCCCATGTAATCGTTGCAACCGTGCCTTGCGCAGTGCCAATTATAACTTCTTTTAGTTTATCCCACTCATTATGACTATTAATTTTATTAAACATTTTAGTATTTTTAAAATTTTATTATTTTTCTTTGTAAGCTATAAAATCAATATGTCTAATCCCACATGGACCCTTAAACAAAAAAGATGAATTATCAACAAATTTTTTTGCTTCATTGATATTTCCGTTATTTACTATTTCGATAAATTTCTTTGACTCAGAGATAAAATTAATGAATTTATTTTTTAAATCGTTAATGAAATTTAAATTATTTAAACAATTAACCAATGTCTCTGATAAATCATTAAAATCTTTTGAATTTATATCGGTCTGTTTATTGCAATTAGCAACATAAGAAGTTAATTGAGTAAAACTTTGATTTAATTCATTCAAATCTTTTTCCAAATATGGTACAAAATCTTTATCGTCTTCAATTTTCATCATCCATAAAATTTCAGATAAAATAGAAAGATTATTAATTTTACCAAAATCAATCTTGTTCTGATTATAAAATGAGTCAGTTATAAAAAAATTAGGATTTGATGGATAGGTTGAGTAAAGTTTTAATCCACTTTGATAAATCCAAGTGCAAATTTCCTGAAAGGAAGGGTCATCCTGACTTTGAATAACCCATCTATCATAAATTATCTGTTTTCTAGTTCTGTCTACAGCTTTTTGACTCCTGTCAATATCATTTTTAAAAAATAATTCAGAGTTTCTAACAATCTCTTCGTTATTTTGTGAAAATTTATATATTAAGTATCTTTGAAGCATATTTTGAAATCCACCAGCTTTATTTGGATCTCCATAAATAAAATATCCATTCTTTTTTACTAACTTACACATTTTTTTAAATGCTTTCTCTTTTGCTGCTGTATGAGATAACACTGCTCTGCAATGAACTATGTCATAGAGATTTTCTTCATTGAAATCAAAAATTGAAGAATTAATAAATCTGTGAGACTCAAAATTTGTAGAATGTTTTTTGAAAACTTCTTTTGCAATAAGTAATGATTTTTTGCTTAATTCTACTAGTGTACATTTAGCTCCCCATGTGGCTAAACAAATGGAATTAGATCCAGCTCCAGAACCAAAATCAATTAAATCCATATTAGAAAACATTTGGGGAGGGAACTTTAAATTATTTATATAAAATTTTTCATAATTATTTAAATAATCTTTAAATGCATTAGAGTCTGTGTGGGAAAAAAGATGAGAGGGTATTTCTTCATCAAATGTTTTTAAAGTTTCTAATTCTGTTTTTTTAATTTTATCAAGATTTTGCATAATTAATAAACAAAGATAATTGTGAAATTATGTAAATTAATTTAAAAATCAAGGAATTTTTATGAAATAATGAAATTTGTTCAATTATTGAACAAATTTAATTATTTTAAGGGCTTTCTCTTATAAGATTTATACCTGATCTTAATTTAAATCTAATTTAATGAAAACTAATAAATTCATTTATTTAATTCTGATCCATAAATAACAACGTCTTGATCTTCAAATCTTGGAATTGTTATACCTTGAATATGTTTTTTCTGAACATTTGGAGAAATATAAATTTTATTTTCTTTAAGTTTTAAGAAAAATTTTTCTTTATTTTTACAAACATTATATTTATTTTTTCCATGTCTATGATTTAGCTCATAATTAATGTAATTTTCTGAGTGCATACCCTCTCCTCCATATCTTATTACCAATGCTGTTCTCTTAGAAAATCCATTTTTTCGACATACGCCACTATGTAGTAAGTTACAGTGAAATAAAACAAGGTCACCTGCCTCATAAATAATTTCTTTGGATATAAAAAATTCTATTAATTTTTTAAATAATTTTAATATTTTTATATCTTTGATTTTATAATGTATGAATCTTAAAATATGATTAAGTGATTTTTTAAATTCTAATTTATGTGATTTCGGTATTACACTTAAAGAAGTATTGGTTTCATTAGTGTCCTCAAGATAAATAATAGCAGTAAAAACATTATAATCAAAATTAGTATCCCAATCAGGACCTATGCCTATTCTTCTGCAGGGATTATCTCGATGCCAAGTAAAATTGTCTCCAATATTATCAATATTAACTGCCGAGTCATGCATATAAAAAAATTTTCCATTAAATACTTTTGATAAAAGATTAATAATTTTATTATTACAAATTAATTCCCATAAATCAGGATCATCCCAATCCACATAATTTTTTTCTTTTTTATTATAATATTTTTTTTGTGCTATTTGTTTTGCTTGATTAATTTCATCATCATTAAAAAAATTTTTAAAAATTTTGTAACCTTTTTTTTTGAGATCTTGATCCATATTAAACTTTATCACTTTAATTTATATTTGTCTTTAATCATTTTTACTATCTTTTCTACACCAAGTAAATTTTTCTGATCTGCACAAATATATTTTTTAATGTAGTTATTGTAATTTTCTTTTAACTCTAAACTTGATTTTATAATTTTTTTTTCAATCAAATAATTTTTATCAAAATTTATCTCACTCATAATGTCAATATTAGAGATGGGCGCAGAAAGCTCATTAACATAATGCATGCCAGATGCGATTTGATTTTTATCCAAAATAAATGACTGAACAGTGGTAATATTCTTATTCAATAATATAGCATCTATTATTGCACTAGACTCAAAAAAAACCACCAGGAATGATTTGTATATATTTTTTCTAGTTTGAAACTTTACAACTTTAAATTCTTTAAATATTTTTTGTTTATATACTAGATCATCTGTGGGGTGAATACAAATCACGACCTCTTTATTAAGTATTATTGACAGCTTTTTCAAATAAGAATTGAATTTGTTATAATGTAAATTTATTTGTTCATTATTAAATTTTTTTCTATATTTAGTCCACTGTGCTTCATTAAGTTGTTCATCTAAAACAGTTATTAAACTATCATCTATTGATAATTTATTCTCCAGAAAAATATCGTAGCTTCTACTATTGATTAGAATAAGTGAATTTACGTAGGATAAATTTAAAAAGTTAAAAATTTTATTTTTTGTTGATAATTTTTTATATTTAAAATAATCTGAATTAGATATGAATCTCATTTTTATTTTGTGGATAATTCCCAGGTTACTTAAAAAGACTGTTATTTTATGAGAAAAGTTTTTTTTTAAATAAGATATTACTCCCAAAGTTTTATTTTTATAAATTGAATAGTTTCCATATTGAACGTTACCAACATTATTTATTTGAAAAAATTTAATATCAAAAAACCTTAAAAATAGATTCAGAACGATTTCATTATAACTTGTTCCAAAGAGATGTAATGCTATTATTTTTTTATTTTTTAAAAATTCTACTAATTCTAAAAAATTACGTGGTGATGAAAATTCGATATTGGAATTTGGGAATAATTCATTGATAATATTTAAGTCTAACTCATTTTTATTTTTAAATGTTTTTAAATTATAAACATCTAATATAAATATTTTTTTAAAATTATTAATAATTTTTGAAAAAGTATGAAAGTTATTCGATAAAATTCTCCTAAAATTTTCGTTATCTTTTATAGAAATAAATAAACCTAAATATTCATATCTTTCCATCTAAATAAGATCTTTATAATTATTTACTTGTTTGAGAGAATTTTCATCTAATTTATATATTTTTTTACATTTTTTAAAAACCGTAGGTCTGTGTGAAATTAATATAATAGTGTAATCTTTTAAATTATAAATATCGCTTATAATTTTCTCCTCAGTTTCAAGGTCTAAAGAACTTGTAGGTTCATCTAATATTATTAATTTTGGATCAAAATATAAACATCTAGCTATTCCAAGTCTTTGTCTTTGACCTCCCGACATTCTAGAACCTCTATCTCCTAAATAAGTGAGCTCTCGATCTGATAAGTGCATAACAAAATCCTCTAGTTGTGAGAGTTTTAAAGCCTGATTGAAATTTTTAATATTAAATTTTTCTTCATCTTCTCCAAAAGCAATATTAGATTTTATTGTGTCATCTAAAACAAATATATCTTG
>CESW01013820.1_pt1 | contig 19098 bp, 16 predicted proteins | sample 531171 | NCBI WGS metagenome assembly CESW01 (sample SAMEA2621859, study PRJEB7988) | marine metagenome | biome: marine biome (ENVO:00000447); feature: surface water layer (ENVO:00002042); material: "saline water (ENVO:00002010), including plankton (ENVO:xxxxxxxx)" | depth 5 m
AGTTTTTTTTGAATAAAAATAATAAATCAAACTAATTAACTCTAACAGAAAGATGAAACTAACCAATGGCCTTATTAATCTTTCAAATCCATTTGATTCTAAAATAGAAGATTCAAGAAATAAAATCGATATTATTGGAGCTATCTCGTTTCCTCCAGGCTCTGCGAACCAAAGAGCACCAAATATTCCAAAGATGACTGGAATTAAAAAAAATTTTATAAATTTATTTTTTATGATTTTCGACAAAGAATAACAAATAAAAATTAAAAACAAGTAATAAAAAAACCAAAGAACTATCATAATTCTATAAATTTTAAAAAATCTTTTGCCGACGAATTATCTTTGAAGAATTTTAAGAATTCCTGAGGTTGTTCTTTTTTATTTTTAATTTTTTTTGATATCGTCTTTAAAAACTTATCCTCGAAAATATAGGATGGAGGTAAATTTTTTTCACTGGCATGCTTCTCTCTCCAAAAGAAAATATCTCTTTCTTCTTTTGAAGCTTTTTTTAGTTTTTTTAATCTGGAAATATAGAGATCTTGGTTACCAAGCAGAGCTTCCTTCCTAAACTCTGTAATTGCTTCCTTGTCTTTTTTAAGTTTTTTTAAAACTTTTAATTGCTTCTGATATATAGGTATTAGAAAATTTACGTCGTCAGCAGCATACTTAAGCTGTTTATTAGTTAAAGGTCTTTTTAACCAATTTGAGTTAGTTTCTGATTTATCTAATTCATAGCCGAAGTATTTAGCAACTAAGAAACCATAATTTTTAATTTCACCACCATTAATATACTTTTCTGCAATCTGGATATCAAAGCAATTATTTAGTTTTATTTTTAAGTTGGTGTTTAAAACCGTTGTATCGCTCCTTGAGGAATGCATAACGATTGTCTTTGTTTTATCTTCTAAAATTGGATTTAAATATCCTAGTTTTTTACATTTTAAGTAATCAATTAAGAATATTTTTGAGCTAGTAGATATCTGCAATAAAGATAATTCAGGGAAATAAGTATTTCTCCAATTAAACTCTGTATCTATGCCAATGTATTTTTCTTCTTCTAAGGATTCTTTTACAAAGTCTTCATCTTCTTCGGATTCAACAAGATATATTGTTTTTTTATTTTTTAGGTTAAAGCCTAATTTTTTTAAAAAGCTTTTCAAGATTATCTTGTCTTTAAATGATTTATTATTTTAGTTCTCATTAAAGGATCCTTCATTGCAAATTCTAAATTAGCTAAAATATATTCAGCATTATCTCCACAGTCAAATATCTCTCCATCTAAAGAAAAAGCGCTAACTTTATTATTATCTTTAATGTAATTGTCTATAGCAGCAGTTAACTGGATTTCGTTTGACTTATCTGGCTGAACTTTAGAAAGATAGCTAAAAAAATTATTATTGAATATATATCTTCCTACTGCATATAAATTAGATGGAGCTTTTTTTATTGAAGGTTTTTCAATAATTTTTTCAACTAATCCAAGTCCAGATAATTTAGAGTTCCTTTTTATTTGAGCAATTCCATATTTTGGAATATCTGCTTTTTTTGCCTTACCAAGAAGAATGGAAGAAATCTTATGTTTTTCAAAATTTAATCTCATCTCTTTAAACGAATCTCCAGCGTTTCCATTATCTTTGCTGATCAACATATCTGGCAAGATAATTGCAAACGGTTCTTTGCCTATTAATCTTTTTGCACAAAGAATTGCATGCCCTAAACCCTTAGCCTCTCCTTGTCTAATGCTTTGCATAGAAATATTTAATTTTGAAATAGCTTTAATTTCTTTCAATAACCCGCGTTTCACTCTTTTTTCAAGAGTTGCCTCTAATTCAAAGCTTTTATCAAAATGATTTTCAACAGAATACTTGCTCGAATGAGTCACTAAAATAATTTCTTTAAATCCAGCATAAACAGTTTCTTCAACGATATATTGAATTATGGGTTTATTAAGTACTGGAAGCATTTCCTTAGGAATTGCTTTTGTTGCTGGCAACATTCTGGTTCCCAATCCTGCTATCGGAATAATAATTTTTTTAATAGAATTAAACGACACTCTGCTCAATTAACTGTAAAATTTTCAAACAATAATATCAGATAGACAATGATTATTTCAGAATCAATAAGAAATAAATTAGTTTCTTCATCAAGAAAAATGAAAATTTTGCTAATGATGCTGAATGACTTTATCTGTTTTTTGTCTCCATTTTTTTTATCCTATGCAATTTATTATTTTTCTGATGAATCGACTCCAATCTGGAGCTTGATTTCTGATTTAAGTATTTTAATTATTTTGATTTTTACTATCACTTGCATTGCTTTAATTTTTGCTTTGAATGGATACCGCCATTTCTTTAGATTTTCAAACGAAAACCTGTTAGCTGTATGGTCAAACCCTAGGTTGAATGTTTTATTTCTTTATTTTTTAGCTATTCTGACTTATTTATTGCCCAAAACTAATTTTATAAATTCTCTATCAGCCGCCTTAGCCATAATCCTAATTACATTTGCAAGTATTGTGTTCTCAAGAGCTTTGGTTTACAAACTAATCAAAACTTCTACCAAGAAAAATTATCTTCCAGTGATAATTTACGGAGCTGGTCAAGCCGGACGAGAACTTGCTGCTTATATGGGACAAAATGATTTCTATAAAATTATTGGTTTTATCGATGATAATCAAAAGTTAAAAAACTTTAAATTATTGGACCATAAAATCTACGGCAACATAGAACAAATTTCTAAGATCAAAAAAAAGTATCCGAAATTATTAGTTATTATTTCCATAATTAATATCAAGCCAGCACAAAGAAGAGCAATCATTTCTAATCTTGAAAAATTTAATATAGCTGTAAAAACTATTCCAGAAGGATATGGATCTCTTACAAGCAAAATGTCTATTCAAAATTTAGATGTAAAAGATTTATTAAATAGAGAAGAGGTTCCAACAAACAAAAAACTTTTAAAAGAACAAATTAAAAATAAAAACATTTTAATTTCAGGTGCAGGAGGTTCAATTGGCTCAGAAATAAGCCAAAAAATAACTTCATTAAAACCCAAAAAAATTATTTTTATAGATTTCTCAGAATTTAATTTATTTGCTTTAAAAAATAAATTAGATAGTTTTATAAAAGTTGATAAAACTTTTAAACTTTTAAACCTTAACAATTTAGATCAAATTGAAAAAATAATTAAAGAAGAAAATATAAATATAATTTACCATGCAGCGGCATATAAACATGTACCAATGCTTGAAAACGAAGACAATTTAAATGCAGCAATAGAAAATAATTTCTTTGTAACATTCAATTTATGCAAATTAGCATTTGAAAATAATGTTGATAAGTTCACTCTTGTTTCAACAGACAAAGCAGTTAATCCGACTAATATAATGGGGGCTTCAAAAAGATTAGCAGAACTAAGTTTGCAAGCTTTTCAAGACGAGCCCAATAATACAACCAAGTTTTCAATGGTTAGATTTGGAAATGTATTAAATTCGTCGGGATCAGTAGTTCCTCTTTTTTGGGAACAAATAAATTCTGGCGGACCGGTCACAGTAACTCATGAAAAGATAAATAGGTTTTTTATGACAATCGAAGAAGCTGCAAATTTAGTAATTGAGTCTTCCTCTATTTCAGAAGGAGGAGAAGTTTTTTTGCTAGATATGGGTGATCCAATAGAAATAAAATATTTAGCAGAAAAGATGATCAGATTATCTGGAAACTCTATATGTGACAGCGATAATAAAAATGGAATTGAAATAAATTATTCAGGATTAAGGCCAGGAGAAAAATTATATGAAGAACTTCTTTTAAATAACGACCCTCAAGATACAATCCATCCGAAAATTAAAAAGGGCACTGAAAAAAAATTCCATCTTAGTGAAATTCAAGATTTAAAAAAATCTTTAATCGCCTTGAGTAGTAGCCGAAATAAAGAAAAATCTTTAAATTTAATATCTAAATATGTAGATGGATTTAAAAAAAATAAAAGCTAGATAAAAACTCTAAAATTTTTATCTTCTATTTTTAATTTCAACAAAATCTATTACTGCCAATCCGTTGACATAATTAAAAGTATGGGTGGCAGTTATATTAGAAAAAAAATTTGGCTGAACTTCAAATAAACTTTCTTCAATATAATTTTTTGTATCAAGCGACAAAATCTTTGCCACTCCAAAAGCTTTTCCATATTGATCAAAATCTTGTTTTTGATAAACCCTATAAATTCCATGGTCATCTTTTATTAATCCTCCGTTTCGCGCTTTAGAAGAGTCAAAAATAACTGGATTATTCTGCAAAGGAATCCAATGATTGCTCAAAGGACTTTCACTATGGAAAATTTGTAATTGAGAAGAATGTTCTTCTATTTGACTTTCATCAATGTTAGTAAAAAGCCACCACTTATTATCGAAAAAAAATATTTGGGTATCAGCCGCAGAAACATTTTTCATTATAGTTTTGTAAAACTGCCAATTTAATGGAAAGTCTAAGCATTTATACAACCTTATTTCGTTCTTTTGATTTGTTTCAGGGCACATGAATAACTCCCCATCAAATTCGAAAATATATGGAAAAGATAGGTGAAAATCTTTTTTTAAAGCTACACCTAATTCTTTATATCCATCATGCGAAATTTCATAGACAGATATACATCCCTTTTTTTCAGCATAACTAAAATCTTCAACAAAACAATAATGCTTGTCATTTTTGAAAATTAAAAATGGATCAGCAAGATATCTATTTTTAGGATTTGAAATTTTTTTTGATCGCCAAAGAGCAATATCCTTCCAATTTTGAGAATACTGATATGCAACGCCCCAACGTTTTTCTCTTCTAAAAATTTTTCTTATTTTTTTTACAAAAAATATTTTTGAAGTTTTACAAACATAGAAAAAAGTCTGATGTATTTTAGGAATTGAAAAAATTTTGGAACTATAAGGTACGTTAGGAAGAATTGTTGTTGTTGATCCTTTAGATGTTAAATTTTCAAGAATTTTATGAAAAAAAGGATTGCATTTTTCATATAGAGTTACTAGGTTTAAACTGTAAAACCATTGTGTCTGAATAAAGCCTTTATACAAAACTTCGCCTCCATCAAGCTCATCCTTAAGACGTTGTATTATGAATCCGGTTTTTGGGAATTCGTTATAAACTTCCCAAAATCCAGCTGGGCCTCCTCTGATCTCTTTATTATCTGCATGATGAAACGAAATTATTCCATTTGGACAAATTTTTAATATTTCTCCTTTCAATATTCCACTTCCATTTCTAATTAATAGATTTAATCCTTCATCTTTAATTTTTTTAAGATCTTTTTTGGAATACTCAAATACATGGCCTCTCTTAGAAATAATTGGAGAAACCCTTATAAGTTTAAATTCTCTTTTATTGAGATTATATTTTTTATAAAAATCCTTATAAATTTTTTTTCTTTCAATAATTTTTTTTTCTATCTTACAGACTAATCTAAAGAAAATAGTTGATACAAATTTATTGAATCCCTTCTTCTTAAAATAAATAAATAATCTGGTAATTTTATTTCTATAAGAATCTCCAAAATCATTAATTATTAGAGTAGAAATTTCATAATTCTCTGAAGTCAAAGAAAGCTCAATTAAATCTTTTGTTTGTTTAGACACAGAAATGCTATCTAAAATTAAGCCTACTTTTTGTTTCATTTTTTTATTACCATAATTTTTTTTAAATCAATTTTTTTAATAAAATAAAAGACTAGACATCTGGTCACTACATGAATTTAATTTAGTGAGAAATATCACTACTATTTACAACTTTTTTTATTGTCAACCAGATAATATATAAATCAAATAAAAAAGATTTTTTCTCCAAATAATTTTTGTCAATTTCTACTTTTGATCTTATAGAAATCTCATCTCTTCCACTTACTTGAGCTAAGCCAGTAAGTCCAGGTAAAAGACTATTAACACCTGTTTCTGATCTTAAAGATATTAGATCTTTTTGATTATGTAATGCGGGCCTCGGTCCTACCAAAGACATATGACCTAATAAAATTGAATATAACTGCGGCAATTCGTCAATACTATACTTTCTTAAAAATTTTCCCATTGGGGTATAGTAAGATGAAGGATTTTCAAGTAAATGAGTCGCTACGTCAGGCGCATCAAGAGTCATAGTTCTAAATTTAGGCATCATAAAAATTTTATTATTTTTTCCAACTCTTTTTGACCAAAATAAAAAATGCCCTTTTGAACTCATGGAGATAAGTACTGATAAAAATATTAGAGGTAATAATAATATTATTATTAATAAAAAAGATATTGAAAAGTCAAAAAAGCGTTTCATTTTTATTTACAAATCTTAATTTTGCTGAGAATCCAAGTTTTTCTATTTTATTTGGAGAATATATTTCGTTTGCAAGCAATTTTCTTATCTTAAAATTAAGGTTTCCCGGAATTATTGTTAGAAGTTTTAGTAACAAAAGCGGCACCCTTATAATTACAGGCTTTTTTATTTTAAGAATATCAAGAAAAGTCTCATATAGTTCTGTAGTTGAGTAGCTTTTACCATCGGTGATTATATAAATTTCTCCGTCTTGACCTTTTTCTTCAACCAATAAAATTGCTAGGATCAGATCATCAACGTGAACCATAGATCGTTTATTGGGTATCTTTGGTAAGGGAGGAAACCATCCTTTTTGAATTGCATTTTGCATTTCAAGTAAATTTCCTTTGAGTTTAGGGCCATAAACTAAGGATGGTCTCACAATACAAACTTTCATATCTGTTTTCTTTGCTATTTTCAAAAGCTCCTGTTCAGCAAGTCTCTTTGTTTTTCCATATATCCCGTTTTTAAGACATTTATCATTAGATTTAAAATCACTTTTACCGGCCTTAACACTACTTATAAAGACAAATGTTTTTACACCTGCGTCCGAGGCTTGGATGGCTAAATTCTTTGTCGCATTGATATTCAGCTTAACGTATTTCTCTTCTAATTCTTTAGACTCATATAGGTTGTGAGCAACCCCGGCAAGGTGAAATATAGTATCCACACCATATAAAATTTTTTTATCTAAATTATTATTTTCTAAATCACATGCTATATGATTTTCAGAATTCTCATCATTGCTTCTAGATAATTCTATTAATTCATGGCCTAGCTTATTTAATAGCGAGCACAATCTATTTCCTATAAATCCAGAAGATCCTGTTACCAAAGTTTTCATATCAATCTTATTTCATCTCCATTATCAAATCATAATATTTATTCAGCTTGGTTTGTTTGCATATTTTTCATATAAAGCATAATGAGCTTCAATAACTTTCTTTTCATCGAAAAGCTCTTCTGCAAGGTTTCTAGAGGCTTTTCCCATACTTATTAACTTATTTGGCTCAGCTAATAAATTAGAAATTGCAGACTTTAATACTTTAGGATTTCGAATTTCAACTAGAATTCCCGTTTTATTGTTCACAATAGCATCCCGACATCCGGGATGATCTGTTGTTACTATTGGACACCCAGATGCTGCTGCCTCTAATAACACCTTAGGTAGACCTTCAGAATAATATGAAGGTAATACAAAGATAGATACTTTAGCTAATAACAAGTTTAAATCTTTTATATCTCCTAGATAATCTACTCCGCTATCATGACATAAAGACTTAAGAGCTTTACTAGAGATTGATGAAGGGCTGGAAGAATCAATAGGACCCGCCAACATAAATTTTACTTTTTTATTGTCTTCTTTATAAAAAGATTTTGCGGCAGAGCAAAATTCATAAACTCCTTTTTCTTTCAAGATTCTACTTGCCATTAAAACCATAGGAATCTGCTTTTTAAAACCTCCTGGTTTAAATTTTTCTAAATTTACACCTGACCCGGGAATGATGAGTTTTTCTGATTCGCTTGCAACTCTATAATTATCTAAAATCTCTTTGTCATGACGGTTTTGACAAATAATAACAGAACTTTTTGATCTAAAGATAAACCTATAAATATTCATAACTAGCATTAATCGTATTCGACTAAAAATGGTTTTTCTATTAAAGACCGGACCTAATCCTGTAACTGCTCCAATAAACGGAATACCAGTTAGCCGAGACACTATTCCTAAAAAAATAATAGGCTTGATAGTTACAGCGTGAATTAAGTCAGGTCTATTTTTGCGGATAAGCAGATATAATTTGATAAATTCAATTAAGAATAAGCCATAATTTTTAGTAGATCTAGATAAAGGACTTTGAAATAAGCTAAAGTTTTTTATATCTGGATGTTTTTCTTTGAAAGTAAATTCAGTATAGACTCTCATTTGAACGTTATTTTCTAGAGCTTTCTTGGCAATTGGCATTCTATGAGAAAAAAAGAACCAATCAACATTCACAAACATAAATACTTTTTTCATATCAATAAATTCTAATGCTTGTTCTTTTCGTTATTCTTCATTACGAATCATAACTACTTTTTATGTTCTTCATATCTTTCAGTAAATTATATTTCTTTTATCAAATAAAAAAAAAGCTGGGTTCCAAAGGATTTTCAACACTAAACTAGAATCACCAAAGTTTTTAGAGACGGCAATAGCTATCTAAAGTTTCTTTAGACATTTGATCATAAGATTCCAAATCCTCGACTGTATCTACTTCTAGCCAACCATTTTTAATGAGGGAAGCTTTTACTTGCCAACCGTAATCAATTAAATACTGGATTAAACTTGTCATATACATATTATCGAAATCTTGTCCGCGAAAGTGCAATGATTTATCAATTTGTTTATAAATTTCTTTAAATTTTTGAATCATATCTGCCCTTACTTTTATCAAGCCTATATATTGTGCTTGGACCTCTGTGATCGTAGTTGGTTTGTTTCCAAGTTCTTTGATAAGACAATCGTCATCCATAATAAAAGTCTCTGCATCATCTAAGGGATCGTTCATTCTCAAACGCCACAATCTTTCCCATTTTTCATCGGCAACTACTGACATTTCTGCTTTGCTGCTCATCAGGGTTCTAAGAACTTTCTCTTCGTAAACAATATCTCCATAGCTGATTATTAGATCTTCATCTGATTGCATGAAATCTTTCGCACAAAATAAGGTTGAGACCATATTTGTAGAAGAATATTTTGGATTAATGAAAGTTTTTATAGATAATCGCTCTAATAGCTCTGATTTATAACCTCCAACTAAGGCTATATCATCATGAGAAATATTACATTTATTAATCGAAGATAATTGGTGAGAAAGCAAGGATTTTTCTTTAAGATTTACCAGACATTTAGGTAATTTTTCAGTGTAAGGTCTCAATCTCTTCCCTTCACCAGCTGCTAAAATAATTAATCTCAAACTAAATCCTTCTTAAATAATTTTCGTAATAAATCTAAATCAAAATTATCAAATATCTCATTTCTTTCGGGATGCCACATTACACCCAACCATTTAAGATCTCTATTCATTGCAGCTTCAACATTATCGTCATTATCAAAAGCACATGGTATCAATTCCTTGGCTAGATTATTCTTCGAGATGCCCCATTCGTGAAATGAATTCACCTCTTTTGAGTCCCAGTTCCTACTTGGGTCGAAGCAGAATTTAATTGAATGCGATGTTGCAACATGGCCTGATACCCTTTGGAGCTTTCCTCCAAAAAAAATATTCATGACCTGAAATCCTCTGCAAACCCCAAATACAGGAATTGATAAATCATAAGAATATTTCAAAATAGCAAATTCGGTTTTGTCTCTTGCCTTAGAAATATTTTTTGATTCTTTTAACCCAAAAATATCATTACCTCCAGATAATATAAACGCATCGCATTTCATTTCGTTTAACCAAGCTTTAATGTCTTTTAATCCATTCGGAATAGGTATGATATTTATGCCAAGGACTTCAAACAATTCATACCATCTTTGATCAATAGAATCCCTTGTTTCGCTATATTCTGATATAAAGTCAACTCTTTGTGTTATGCCTACTTTCATATCAACTGATTATTTCAATTTTACGATTGGATGCATCTAACTCAATAATAGATGCGGTTGAAAGGGTCTTGTAAAGTGACTCCCCCACTCCAATTGCAGCCGGCAGTCCAAACTCTTTGGATCTAATAGCCATATGAGAATTTCCTCCTCCATACATTGTTATTAATCCTGCAATATTATGACCAAATATCCAATCAAATCCAGGATCTGCTTGTGGTATCAATAGGATTCTTCCATCTAAAAGTGAATCAGAGTAGTTTTGATTTTCCGAAACTAAATTAACCAACTCAGCAACAATTTTTCCAGAGCCCACATAATTTGGCTGACTATTTGGATACATGAAAATATGAAAATCTGATTCACTGGCAATTAAAGGCGGCAGTTCAATTTTATTAGTTTTTAAATGAAGTTTTTTGAAGAAATCGCTTTCTTCCAATAATTTCTTATGGGCTACTTCAGAACCAATTATTCCAGCTCTTAAATTAAATAAAGAGCTTAAAGATATATGTGACATTTCTTTTTTGTTTAGTTCAATAGATTTTCCAAATTCAATAATTAAACTTAAGGCAGCAGATAAGTTCCGAGAAAAAATAAATTTTGCATATTCTCTACCCTCGATAGAGGTTCTCAAAAAATTTTCTAAATTATCATGGCTTTCATTAATGTCTAGTTCTGTGAACGCATTGAAGAATTTATCTCTTTCATAGAGCCATGGAAGTTCTTTATCTTGAGCTTCTTCGATTGTTATTTTTTTGACTTTGTCTACAACGGGTCTCATATATTTTTCTACGTTTTCAGCATAAGTCTCTGAAGTAATATCATAGGTTCCGGGACGCAAATGTCCGTAAGTTTCGATGAAGTCTTCCCAATTTTTATTTTTATTAGCCACTTCTTTTGCATCAGTAACAAACTCATGCGCCACTGTTTTTATAGAATTCATAAAAGAATCCATAGCCTCTTGAGAAATTACCTGTTTTTCAACTGCTGATTTGAGTAAGGTGACACTTATAAAAGCACTGCGAGCAAGATGTGAAAAGACTAAAGTTCCATGACGCTTGCAATCCTCGAGCAATAAAAGGGCTTTATCTAAAGGGGGTAGTTGTGAGTCAGAAATTTCTTTAAAACGTTCCTTAAATTTATCTACAATTGCAAAGTCATCTTTAGTTCGAGCAATTGCACCGATCGTAATATTTCTTAGGCCTCCTCTTAACTCCTGAATTTCTTTTTTTGTAAATCCTTTTTTTGTAAATCTATCTTGCCAAACATCAAAGTTAAATGAAAAGCAAGTTGGTACAATTTCAAATTCGACTTTATCATGGTATTGAGGATTTTCACTTAACCTTTGCAGATAATACTCAACTAAGCGTTTAGCTAAATTATTATCCAAAGTATTGGGTATAAAAGAATTAAAACTAGCTCTCACGTCAACATAGGGAAGTCCAGAAAAAGAGACAAGTAAAGGATGAGGTCTAATATCTCTATAGCCATATTCGGCTCTTTGCTTAGCCCAAACTTCATCAGTTATTAAATAACGATATAAGTCAAATGAAAGGCGATTTGGTTTAGTGCCGATGATTTCGGCAGGATTCCAATCCGGCATAACGCCGAAAATTGTTGATTTTCCTAGTGCGAAAGAATTATTTTCCTGCAAATTTCTAAATTGTTGTTTTGAGCTCTCTATAGATTCAAAGATGGTATTGTCAGAATCAACTGAGTTTTTATTTGCTGTTAAGGGACGAACTTGCAAGATATGAACCTCTCCCTTGATGCCTATCGCAAACTCAATATCAAGAGCATTGAAATCCAGAAGATTTTCTATCTCTTCTACAGCAGGAATTAAACCTTTCAAGCTTGTTGGGATGAGACCGCTGAAGTCAGATATGTTTTTTCTTAGAACAACCAGAGTTTTATGTTCTCTACTAGATCCACTAGTTATGGAGTCGGTCTCTTTAGAAGAATCATCATAATTAATTACATAGTAAGGAGCACTTTCAGATAAGGTTTTTGTGAAAACTACACCGCTAACACAAACATCTTCAATCATAGGTTGAACTAAAACTTGATTAGCTAAATTATTATCAGTGTAGGAATTTACGACTTTGGTTATTGAATCAATAATATTTTGTTTCGAAGATGGGTCCATATCTAAAATACTTTCATAGGCACCAGCGTTTGAAGAATCGAAACTGTCTTCAGATATTGCGCTGCTTCGAACAATAACTTTTTCAGTTTTGAACTTTTCTTGAATGTTTCTGACGATTTTTAAGGGATTGTTATTCCATTCTTTCACATTAAAGCTAACTTGCGGTGCTATTTTACTTAAAGTAATAACCTCTTCTAACCTTTTTAAGCTTTGAGCTTTTGTTCCTAGTACAAAATTAGCTAAATCATTTACCTCATTAAGCTCTGCCCAATCACCTTTCACATCGATTACTTTAATATCGAATCCATTTTGCTGAAGGAACTCCAAAAGTTTAAGCAGGGTATCTTTACGCATTTTAGATTTAAATAGACTTGATTTTTTTTGGAGAAAATTTATAACTTCAGGTTTCAGAACTAACAAACCAATAAACTCAGCATCTAATAAATCTTGAGCAGTATCTTTATACAAACCAACAAATTCTTTCCCTGAAATAAGAACTTTTTCACTTCGGTTCATATCTTCTTCTGTTCTAGTTGCGTACCTCTCTTTCCATTCACTATCAACTGCAACTCCTACCTCAGAATCTAAAGACATAAGTTCTTTGATAGTTTTTTCGCGAAATACTATATCGCCGTAGGAAATAACGCATATTGAATTATCATCCACCTTAGCTTGCATTAAGGAAAATATTGGGCCTGTATTTTTCCATTTTGGATTAATTGTGTAGTTAAGATTTGGATAACGTTCTACAATTTCATCTATTTGATATCCCGCAACAAAATGAACTTTAGGGTCGAGATATTTCCCTGCTTGAAGGATCCAATCTAAAACTCTTGTGTCGCCAGATACTTCTTTTAAAGATGAGCTTTTTACGCCATAAAATGGTCGTCCAGCGCCTAAAATAATTTGCGAAAATTTACTTTTTGTCATAAGTGAATCATATTTTCCTATAGGTGAATTCGTATAGGCAAAAACAAGATTTTAAGTTTCTTTAACTAGTTTACTTTTGTCAACAACACAAAGGCAACTACAACAACAGAAATGGAGTAAAAAAGACAATAAAAAATCAAAAAGATTTCAAGAAGATTTACTACTGAACAAAGTAGAAAAGTTGGCATCATGAAGCCTACCAGACCCATTTCGCTGCTTAATTTAGAAAATAAAGATCCTTCTCCCTTGAATTCGTTATTAACAATTTTGTCTTGAACACTATTGATATATTTCTGATAAATAAGCCTCAAATATAGATTAGAAATTGAAGTAATAGCTCCAATTTTAATCCAGATCTCAGGGAAAGTTTCACTTTGATTATTGGATTGCAAATATATTCCTAATGAAATAGGTAACAAAGCATATACAGTATAACCACTGAATGCATCCATCCACTCACCTGATGGTCCTGTTTCTTTTCTAGCTCTTGCCACATTGCCATCTATACAATCCATTAAGCCTACAAGAAGCATTATAGATGCAGCTAAAATAAGTTCTTCTCTTTGGCCAAAGCAGATTAAAAGAGATGAACATGACGTAAAAAAAATTGAAAGTAAGCTTATCGTGTTAGCTCTAATCCCAGACTTATAAAACAACCAACCAACTGGAAAAGACAAGGGCCTAAGAAGTAATCTACAAAAAATTGGGTCAGATTGAAGTTTAGTATGGCTTATGAGTTTTTTAAACTCGATGTAAGTTATGCTTTCAGTTTTCATTCAAAGTATTCTTTCGAATTAGTGCTCTAATTGATGCTAGCACATAAAAGATATTTGGTGCCAAACACTTGATAAAAGCTCTTTCCGATTAGTTTCAAAATCACCAGAATTATCAAATTTTATAGTTTTTTTGGAAATGGGCTTATAATCTAAATTGTTAAAATACCTTGCAGATATCATCTCTTCAGTTTCTTTATTTTTTTTGACTCTTGACCGATTTCTAGAAATTGCTATTTCAATGGGCACCTCAAAAAAGTAGCACAGATCTGCCTTAGGCATAACCGAGTAAGCCCAAGTTTCAATTTTTTTGCAGAAATTTTCAAACCAACCTGAATCTTTAGCTATAATAACTCTTGGCCCGTCCATCTTTCCTAATTCATTTGTAGGCCATCTATCGACAATCATTAGACCTCCCTTATTTGCTAATTTAAAAATCGCTCTAGCTTTCCTTAACCTCATTAAGGCTAAAATCACTCCTATGATAGCTTTTCGTCTTGGAGTTGGAAGATTGTTGTTAGATGTACTAGCTATACTAGGTCTTTTACTTTCATTACCAATTACTCTCCATAAAGTATCTATAAATTTGCCTTGAGGTTTTCCCATATGGTATTTATGGATGGTTAAAAATTTTCCAAAAACAAGATATATCTCCTCCAACATTGAAGACTTTCCTGATCCATCCACACCAGATATGGCAAGAACAAAACCTTTAGATGGGAAAACTTTTTTCTGTTTATAAAAAACTTTGTTTGCAAGCCTTTTAAATAATGTCAAAAAGCGCAGAATTGGGAGAGAGATATAACTGTATCTAAGATAAGGAGAGCAAGAATATCTAAACCTTAATGAATTTGAAATTCTAGGTAACTTTAATTTTGCTTTTGAAACTCCTATTCCATTTAGATGATTACTCAAATCAAATGGCCCAAGTAACTCATCATGCGTTAAATCTTTGCTGGGTTTCTTCCACTCTTCTGCATAAGAGTCTATATCTCTCCAATATAAGTATCTTCCTGTAAGCGAACCACACTTCAAAAGGTGACGGATGAGAAAAATAAAGGCTTGGCTTCTATTGTTTAATACCCAAATGCCATACTCTTCACTTTTAACTCGATTTTCTAAAAGCCATTTATCTATAGGTAAAGAATATTCTTTTATCCATGTGTCCCCAGTAATTAACTCAAAATAAACATGTAAATGAAAAACCTCTAATTTATCACCTAAGTTATAAAAATGAAGAATATTAGGGTAAGTAGCTACTGGATTCAAAAATTGCAGCCATCCATTTTCTCTACATAAAATAAGAAATTTAGATTTTTGGCTAAAAGGTACATACAAATCGAGATCACCATGGCCAGTTAAGGACAGGTTGAGTTCATGATTGTTCTTCCAGCTTACATACTGAATGCCTTTCTCATCGCAAGAAAATAAAAATTTTTTTAACATATTTTCTTCGATTAGTTTCATAAGGTTTTTTTGCTAAATTTTATTGGTGACATTATAAAGTGAGTTGTAAACCTCCTTGTATTCTTCAAGCATCTTGTTAACACTAAAATTGGTTAGTGAGTGTTCTTTTGATATGTCTCTTTCACCTCTTACTTTATTAAGACAATTGATTACATAATTTATTGATTTAATTATTTGCTTTTGATCAGACAACTCCACAAAAATGCATCTTTCTTTTGGAGGGGAAACTTCTAAATGAGGAGGTATGCCAGAGAGAATTAAGAAACATCCTGCATACATAGCCTCCAAAACAGCAATAGGTAAGCCTTCGCCTCTCGAAAGAGAAATAAATAGGTCTGCTTCTAACATATGTTCAATAGCAATATCTCTTGAAACAACCCCTTTGAAAGATATCTCAATATTACTTGGAATTGACTTAGCATAATCAGTCAGCATTTGCATTTTATTGCCATCTCCCAAAAAAATTATCTCGACTTTTTTATTAATATGTTTTGCTGCTTTTAGAAGTGCGATCTGGTTTTTGATATTATTAAGAGCGCCAACATACAAGATCTTCAGAGCAAATTCATCACAAAAAAATTTCTTAGTTCTTTTCTTTCTTTTAACGTTGTCGACCCTTAGGTTATCGAATCCATTTACTACTGGTATCATTTTTTTGCCAATAAAAAATTTTATTATTTTAGGAATACTTTCAAAACTTGATCTACCACAGGTACAAACTGAGGCTGAAAGCATCATGACCAAGAAGTTTAAAAGCTGATTTCTTTTCTTTAGAACATGCCAACTATTATGAAGTGTGAAGACGCATTTGCTTAAAAGAGTCAGATTGAATGGAAAAATAGCAAGGACAAATAAAATCCCAGTAAGGCCATTATGAATATGAATAATGTCAAAATTAGTTTTTCTAGCTAAGTTTTTTAAAATTAAATAAGAACTTAAAACTGATCCAGAGCCATGAATGCTTTTTATTTTTTTATCAATCTCTATGTCTTGTAGAGGTTGAAATGAAAAAATTGTTTGATCAATAGTTTCCCTAAAGCCCAGTGAAAATTGATTATAAGGTGCGCTAGTTGGTTTTAGTGCAGGAGTAAGTCTGAGTAATTTCATTTTTTTATTCAAATCTAACTAAGATTCTCTCTCGGCCTTCTTTCCTGTGGCAAGTACAACATGAGAAAAACGATATAGGCCTGGAATAAAGTTTAAAACTTTGTCCAATATTCTAAAAAGCTTTGGTGAAACTGAAAAATCAGGCGTATAGCCTTTAAAATGGATAATATCAAAGCCAGCCAACTTGAACCATCTTGATAAATTAGAAAATTTTACCATTCTTTTTATCAGAATATCTTTTGCGCCATTTAAAGAAGTTCCAATAGAGGTAGAAACCTGCCGTCCGCCCCACTCAAAACCTTCCTGCGATATTAAACAACTTAAAAAGCTTAGTGGTCTTCTTAATACGTTAAAGGACAACGCATTTCTCTGACAAACTATAAAATATCCGCCAGGTTTTAGAATTCTGGCCACTTCTTTTATGCATGATGAGGGCTCCATCAAATACTGAAGTGTTCCTACCACAACAACTAAATCAAAAGTTTCATCTTCGAAGGGTGTCTTTTGATTGAGGTCCACATTCGTAAATGAAAGATTTGGTATGGAGGAAGCTAATTCATTTGCGGTTTTGAGTAACTCTTCAGAACTATCTATGCCATGAACATTTAAACCAAGGTCTACGTACTTAATTGCATTCTGACCACCCCCGCAACCTAACTCTAGACATTTTGAACCTTCAGGAAGTTTCAAACTTGAGATCATTTCAAGAACTTTATTTTGCCTACCATGTAGGTATGGATGATAAGTCTGCTCATATTTATCATTCCAGTAACTGGCAACACCCTCATCTTCATATCTATTTATTGGCATAAGTTCCCTCTACTTTTAAATTAATTGCTATTTTTTTTATAAATATAAATTACGGTCAAAGATAAAAACTTTCCAATGAAAGAGTTATTAAAATATTTGAATAATAACTTATCTAATAAGCACTCAACTTTTGATGAAAATAAACCTATACCAAAAGTAATATATATTTTTTCTGTTAGTTCGAATCCATTGTGCAATAAAACCTCATCTACGCCTTTACTAGATAATGATCCAAATTTGATTCCTTTTTGTCTTCTAGTTAACAAACTATGAATTTTCGATAATAAAGACCTAATGAATCTTAGAATAGAATCCCCATTTGCAACTGTAAATACCATTGTGCCCTCATTCTTAACCAAGCTCGAAAGTTTTCTAAGATAATTTCTCTGATCTTCTTGATAACCAATAACTCCGATACAGGAAACAATATCAGGCTTCATAGAAATTTTATCGAATGTACCTACACTAAACTTTATATTTGAATTACCATTTGCGTTTGCAAGCTTAATCATCTCTTCAGAAACATCATATCCATGCATACTTGAGGTTAGCCCGTCTTCTCTCAGGCTTTTAAGTAAATTTCCCATTCCACAGCCTATATCAACTATGATCTCATCACTAATTCTTTTTGAGTTTTCTAGGATTAATTGTTTAACTAACACAAGGCGAAGCTGTTTCTCTTGATGAAGAAGCTTCTTAGGCTTCACATCAGAATATATCTGGTTATAGGTTTTAGACCTATCGTCAAATAATTTCGATACGTCACTCATACTTAAACCATATTTGTAAAATTCAATTAGAAATTAGAGAGTTCAAAACTTTATCCCACTTTGTCATTATATTATTAATCGAATATTTATCTCTTATTAGAAGAGAATTTTGGGATATTCGACTTCGAAGCTTTTTATTATTAATCATTTGGCTTAAAGCATTACGGAGACCAATTTCTCTCTTATTAGGATCAACTAAAATACCATTGAATCCATCTTCTATAATGTCTCTTGGGCCAGTGTCACAATCAAAACTTATAGAAGGAACTCCATATGATAAAGCCTCTACCAATACATTGGGAAATCCTTCCACTTTAGAACTGAGTACAAATAAGTCAGCTCTTTGATACCAATCAGCAATGTTACCAACGCTTCCAGGGAGAAAAATTCTATTTAAAACATCAACTTCTCTCGATAATGTTTCTAGATGCTCTCTCTCTTCTCCGTCTCCAAGAATAATAAGATCCCAATCTAAAAAGTCTTCTTTGATCATCGAGAAAGCATTAATTAATAAATTAAATTGCTTAAATTTATGAAATCTACCTGACGCAAGAATAATTTTTCTTTCGGGAGAAACTATAGAGGTTGGATTTATTACCCCAGACGCTTCTTTGGGTAAAGGATAAACGACTGGATTTGGGATGACTTCTGCCTTGATAAAAGTGTAATTTTTTCTTAACCAAGATTTACTTTCATTAGTTTGTACAATGATTTGGTTTACTCGCCTAAAAATAATTTTATAAAGCCAATTGAGATTATTGCTTAATGAAGTAAAAGGTGGCCATGTCCTCTCACAAATTATCAAAGGCAGCTTTAATCCTAAGGTAGCTAACGCTGCTGCTATATTTACTCTTGCTAAGAATGAAATAACTATATCTGGATTTTGAGCTTTAATTAGCATCCTCAAATGTAATAATTTCCATATTAAATTTATAAATGGAATGTCTGAAAGAAAAGAACTATTTTTTACTTTCAAAATCTTCACATTATCGTAAATGATGAAGTGTTTCTCGATTTGTTCAGAGAATGTCGAAATCAGAGTTACTTTGTATCCAGATTTAGACCAATTATTAGCCAAAATTGATACAACCCTTTGGGCACCCCCCATATTCAAAGCACTAATAATAATTACAATATTTTTTTTCAT
>CESW01009355.1_pt1 | contig 19041 bp, 20 predicted proteins | sample 531171 | NCBI WGS metagenome assembly CESW01 (sample SAMEA2621859, study PRJEB7988) | marine metagenome | biome: marine biome (ENVO:00000447); feature: surface water layer (ENVO:00002042); material: "saline water (ENVO:00002010), including plankton (ENVO:xxxxxxxx)" | depth 5 m
TAATTAAAATTTGGCTGTTTAGATTAGATTATTTGGTTGTTTTAAAAGTTGTTAGCACTAACATTATTCCATTATAAGTAAGGCTGTTGCTGTAGCACCGCTGTACATTTTGAGAAAGGGAACATATGCTTTAACACAGTCTAATATCATAGCCTCTACACCATCACTAGTTATGGTGCCTCCTGATATACCATCTACCTCATATTCTGATGAAGCATCACCTTTACGCACGTCAATACCTACAAATGAAAGGTTAGAGTCAAGCATTTGCTTGCCCTTAAATTGGTCTTCAAAAACGGGCGTATTAATTTCAGCGCCAAGACCCGGTGTTTCAGCCTTATGATCAAATGTGGCTCCATAGACAGTGTTAATATCTTCTTTGAGAGAAACATATCCCCATATAGGACCCCAAAGCCCATTTCCCTGTAAAGGTATGATATAATAGGTCTCGCCCTCTTTCTCAGCTATATATAAAGGTGATAAACGCTCCTCATCTGGCTTTCTAATTTCTTTAGCTAGATCTATAGCAAAAGCATCTTGTCCTTCAATAGCCTCACCTCTCTGTAAAACAACCGCTTCTTTGATATAGTTTTGATAGGCTATAGGTGCTTGTGATCGGTCGACGGCGATTTGAATAGAACTCAAAATACTTTGCATTTTTTCTTGTTCTACATTGGTATCCTGAAATGGTTTTAAATTGGTTGCGGCAAAAGACAACGAAGCAGCTACTACTACAACCATGGCCGTAGCGAATAAAAAAGTGTATGAATTTTTATTTACATCCATAATTATACCGATGCTACTTTAAGTGCTAGTCTTTGTTCTCGTTTCTTAATATTAGCCTGAATAACGTAATGATCCACCAAGGGAGCCATAGTATTCATAAATAAAATCGCGAGCATTACCCCTTCAGGATATGCCGGATTAAAGACGCGAATCATTATAGATAGAAAACCAATTAAAAAGCCGTAAACATATTTCCCCGTATCAGTCTGAGAGCCGGAGACTGGATCTGTTGCCATGTATACTACGCCAAAAGCAAATCCTCCCATCACTAATTGCTGCCAGAAAGGAACTGCCATAAAGGCTTGTTGTTCTGCGCTTAGTGCAAACGGAGCAACTGCATTAAAGATAAGTCCCATTACAAATCCACCTACAACTGCACTTAACATAATTCTCCAGCTCGCAATACCTGTAAATAGTAGAAGTCCAGCACCTAACATAATTGCTATCACCGATGTTTCACCTACAGACCCAGGAATTATACCAATAACGGCGTCTAGCGCACTATACTCAGAAGCGCCTGTAGTTGCATATTCACCAAGAGCCGTTGCTCCGGAAAAACCATCTACCGCCATCATACCTTCAGTTCCTGTTGTATTGATCCAAACCTTATCACCTGACATGTAAGTCGGATAGGCAAAAAAGGCAAAGGCTCTAGCGAGTAAGGCAGGATTAAATATATTCATCCCCGTACCTCCAAATACTTCTTTACCGATAATAACAGCAAATGCAACCGACAAGGCCAACATCCAAAGAGGCAAATCAACCGGCATAATTAGGGGGATTAACATTCCACTAACCAAATACCCTTCTTCTATCGGATGACTTTTAATAACACAAAAAAGAAACTCAATTCCAAGGCCTACAGCATAAGAAACCACCACCATAGGGATAACCTTAATAGCACCGAATAAGAACTGTTCAAAGAATGTTGCATCTATTCCTATTGCATTAAAATGATGATATCCGACATTCCACATCCCAAAGAGAAGAGTAGGAATTAATGCGGTAATCACCGTATTCATGGTTCGTTTTAAATCTACCCCATCCCGTATATGAGCCTTTCCATCAGTGGTATGGCCTGGTGTAAATAAAAAAGTATAAAAGCCATCGTAAACAGGCCAGTACTTCTCTAATTTCGCTCCCTCTTTAAACAGTGGGTGGACATTGCTGTCAATGAATTGATGTAAAGCTTTCATTGGAAATGAATAATTTATTGTTTGAATTAATCTAGTACTGAGCTAACCTACTTCGGATCGCAATAGATTTAGCCCATCACGCACGATATTTTGAACGTTTATTTTAGATGTACATACCACTTCACACAGAGCAAAATCTTCTTCGACCACTTCATATAACCCTAATTTCTCCATAGCGTCTATATCTTCATTCAAGATAGCCTTAAGAAGATGAACTGGGAATATATCAAATGGAAACACCTTTTCATATTCTCCACTAACAACAAAAGCTCGGTGTTCTCCATGGTTGTTTGTATCTAAGTCATACTTCACTTCACCCACCTGTCTCATAAACCACGAAGGTAAGGCTCTTGAAATACTGAATTTGTTAGGTTTAGGAATAAGCCAACCAAATAACTCCGGCTCAATGCCTTCTCGAATAGCGGTTATTTGACGCTCAAAAAATCCAATATACCCATCTGCTTCTATCTTCATACCCGTTAGCACATTACCTGAAATAATTCTAACCGGAACATCATCAGACAGATTTTTATCTAAAAGTTCTTTTACAGACGCTCCAACTATGGTCTGAACATATTTTCGCTGCTTAATCTCTTTGCCTGAAAGAGCGACAACCGTTCGGGCATCATAAGTTCCCGTCAGAAAAAGCCGCCCTATAATAACCACATGCTCCGGAGAGATAGTCCACACATGCTCACCTTTATTAATAGGATCCAAATAATGAATATGTACACCCACTAAACCAGCCGGATGCGGACCTTTGTACTTGGTCACTTTTACGCCTCTAGCTGCAGATAAGGTTTTTCCCGTTGGCCTAGATTCACTAAGTCCCAAGTGCACGGGACCATCTGTCAATTTTGCCAGAGCATCAACTCCGGTTTGAAATTCCTTTTCTTGTCCTTCTAGGATTATACCTATATCAGGCGCCAACGGCGCCGTGTCAAAACCTGAGATGAAAATAGCCTTAGGAGTTATTTCTGGATTTGCCGCAACGTTGTATGGCCGTTGTTTAAGCATAGGCCAAACGCCACTTTGAAGCATTTTTTCAATGATAGTTTCACGTTCTATTCCATGTGGATCTGCTGCGCCAAAATTTTCATACTTGGTTTTTTTATCCGCTAAAACTCGGACTTCCAAAATTCTTCTTTGGGCGCCCCGAACAATAGCAACGACTTCACCGCTTACAGGCGAGCAAAATTTCATTACCTCCAAATCCTTATTAAACAATAACGGTGTTCCCGCTTTTACCTCGTCTCCTTCCTTGATGGACAACTTAAACCGAACACCATTAAAATCAGAAGGTTTAAGAGCTGCCGTAGAAATAGTGTGGAGAGCGCCTAATTCAGATTTCGTCTCCCCCAATAGATCAATATTAACGCCCCTCTTAATCGTAACTACGTTTGACATATATATAATTCTGATGGTCAGTTTATACGTAAACCCGAGTGGTTTACTACTTTTTTATATTTGGTTATTTGTACTAAGACTTAAAGATAATAATTTTCGATGGGGTTTTTTCGCTCTTTCTTAACTTTTTATCGGAAAAATTCAGTTTAGTATAATCATAGAGCCTTTTAAAACTCAAGATATGCCTATCTATATGGGCCTATCGCAATAACATTGCGTCCCCAAATGAATAAAACCTATACTCCGAGGCTATGGCATGAGCATATATACGATGCATTTCTTCCAAACCCACAAAGGCAGCTACCAACATTAGAAGTGTGCTTTTTGGCAGATGAAAATTGGTGATGAGTGCATCAACCGCTTGATAGCGGTACCCAGGAGTAATAAAAATATCTGTACTGCCGCTTCCCGTATTAAACTTTCTAAAGGCATGAGAAACATTAACTGAATTTATTGCTACTACCGACTCCAATACCCGCACACTAGTAGTGCCAACAGCAGTAATATGCCGTGATTTAGCTAATCGGCTGGCGACTTTTTCAGTTAATAAATAATTTTCTTCATGCATGATATGTTCTTGAATTCGCTCCGTCTTAACCGGCGCAAAAGTGCCCATCCCGACATGCAAGGTAAGTTCTTCAATTGCAACACCGCTTTTGGCTATTCGTTGCATCAAATCTGAAGTGAAATGCAGTCCTGCGGTAGGCGCCGCCTTACTACCTCCATATTTAGCATAGATAGTTTGGTACTCCTCTGATAATGCTTCATTTTGTACAATATAGGGAGGCAAAGGAGTGTGCTTGAAAGATTCAAAAATAGGGTCATCGTATGTGTGAGAAAGCCTCAATGTCCGTAATCCACCTTCAGATATAGAGAGTACTTGAGCTCGTAGGCTCGGTGCTAGGGAAATAGTTTTTCCCACTTTAAACTTCTTTCCAGGCCTAACCAATGCTTGAACACAATATGGATCTATAGTCTCCAAAACAAAAACCTCCATTTTTCCATCTTCAAAAAGCAATCGGCATTTTTCAACCCTAGTATTATTTAACACCAAAGTGGTATCCGGGTTTAACAAGTTATCTAACTCATAAAAAAAGCAATCTTGAATAGACTGTGTTACTCGATCATAAACTAATAATTTAGCATGATCTCTAGGATGCGCAGGATACTGCGCAATCAACCGTTCCGGCAACTCGAAATCAAAATCATGTAATCCTAAACTCATACAAAAGCTGATTATCAGCTACTGAACTCCGAAATTTTTTTTTGAGCAAGAATAGAAGCTATTTTTTTCTGTAAGCCATCTGGGCCAATACCAACTTCATCATGTAGTTCACGCTGGGTCCCATGTTCGATAATTCGATCCGGCAAGCCCATCATGTGCAGCCTAGGTGGATAGTTTTTGTTCTCACTGGACAGTGTCTCCGCTAATGAATCCATGTCTAAAGTAGCATAATATTCTGCAACTGCGCTTCCAAATCCGCCAACCACCGCAGCGTCTTCCAATGTAATCAAATGGTCAAATTTTAAGGCTATTTCATTGAGTAATTGGGTGTCTAGCGGCTTTGCGTAGCGCATATCATAATGGGCAACTTGAATCCCTTTAGCAGCATATGCCTTACATACTTCAACAGCATATTTGCCTATTGGCCCAAATGTTGCTAACGCAATGGCCTCGCCATCTCTGATTTTTTTCCCTTTTCCAATGGCTATTTTCTCAAAATTATCTCTAAGAATCATTCCAGTTGAAGCTCCCCTTGGATAGCGTATAGCCCAGGCAGCTTCATTATATTCCGACGCGGTAAACATCATGTCTCTAAGGTCTTGCTCATTCAACGGCGAAGATATAATTAAATTTGGTACCGCCCGTAAATAACTTATGTCATACGCTCCGTGATGAGTGGGCCCATCAGCACCTACTACACCTGCGCGATCAATACAAAAAACAACTGGAAGTTGTTGGATGGCTACGTCATGCACCAATTGATCAAAACCACGTTGCAAGAAGGTAGAATAAATAGCACAGAAAGCTTTCTTACCCTGTGCTGCCAGACCTGCCGCAAAAGTTACAGCATGTTGTTCCGCTATTCCAACATCAAATGCACGGTCTGGAAAAGCATGCATCATAGGTAATAAACTCGACCCACTTGGCATAGCGGGTGTCATACTCACAATTTGTTCGTTTTTTTGAGCTAACTGAACTAGAGCTTCGCCAAACACATCTTGGTATTTTGGTGCTGTTATTTTAATTGTTGGAGCTGAAAGAGACTTTCCTGTTATTTTGTCGAACGGTGAGCTTTGAGCATGCCACTTAGTTTGCTCTCTTTCTGCGGGGGCAAAACCTTTGCCCTTAACCGTAACTACATGTAAAAGTTTTGGGCCTTTAATACTTTTTAGATCTTCAAGTGTTTTTCTAAGACTATCTACATCATGGCCATCAACAGGACCATAATATTTAAAGCCAAATGATCGAAAAAGGGATCCAGGTGTCACTGCTGCAGTAATAGCAGATTCTAACTTGGATGCTATTCTGCGCATAGTTTCACCGGCCGACTTAAAATGTCCTAACAAATCATAAATTTCGTCACGAACTCGATTAAACGTTTTACTACTAGTAATATCTGCTAGATATTCATTTAAAGCCCCAACATTAGGATCAATTGACATATTATTATCATTAAGTATGACTAATACATCTTTATTCATGAAGCCGGCATTGTTAAGGGCTTCAAAAGCCTGTCCTCCTGTCATCGCGCCATCACCAATAATAGCAACTACTTTGTCACCGGTGCCATTCAGATCGTTTGCTACTGCCATACCAAGAGCCGCTGAAATAGAGGTAGACGAGTGCCCTACTCCAAATGCGTCATGCACACTTTCTGAACGCTTAGGAAAACCTGATAAACCTTTATAAGTGCGGTTTGAATAAAACTTATCCCTCCTGCCTGTAAGAATTTTATGTCCATAAGCTTGATGCCCAACGTCCCAAATAATACTATCCTGGGGTGAGTTATAGACATAATGTAAAGCAACCGTTAATTCCACAACCCCTAAAGAAGCCCCAAAATGACCTCCATGCATCGATACTGTATCAATGATAAATTGGCGTAATTCGTCTGAAATCTCCCGTAGTTGCGTTTTTGGGAGTTTTTTTAGGTCTGCAGGGGATTGTATATTCTTTAACAGGGGACCCGGTGTGGGGGTGTACTCTAAAGAACTATTATCCACCATATGGTTGATTGGATCCATAAAATAACCAAAAAATTAATTCATACTTGACTGAACTTCTTTAATCTTTAATTCCGCTTCCTCAAGTAAATCTGAACATTTTTTTGAGAGTTCAACCCCTCTTTGATACAGTTCAATAGAACGATTTAATGACACGTTATCTTTTTCTAACTGTTGAACTATTTCATCCAATTCATTTAAAGCTTCCTCAAAGCTTAAGCGTTCCCTTTCTTTGCTATTTTCTTCTTTCATTTCTTCCATTACTTAAAAATACCACCTATTCCTCAAAAGAAAAAATGAGCAGCCCAATCCTAATAAATTTCTTAATTAGCTAATAGGAAAATGGGAATCTTGCTTTGAAAAATAAACTATAACTTAACTTTATAATATTTAACAGAAACAAGGCCTCCTGATGTCCATGCCTTTAGTGATATGCCTGCGGTTGCAAACCAATAATGTTTATACAAATAAATATATCTCTACGAAATGAGCAAAAAAGGTTACTATTAGATAGATAATCTAAACAAAACTCGTACCTTTACACGTTCTGTTTGTATGCGCTTAGAGACAATTGGTTTGTTTCCTAACACTTATCATCATTAACAATTAATTGAATATCAAAAAGCCTTATTAACCCTATGAAATTACCTTTTATTTTCGCCAAGCGATTTGTCGCAGGAGAAGGTTTTTCATCAAGCCTGCCCGCTGCTAAACAACTCAATCAAGCCCGGCATCAGCTTACGCTTGATTTACTTGGGGAAAATATATATTCACGTACTCAAGCTGAAGATAACGTAAAGGCTTATGTTGAGGTACTCAAAGGAATTAAACAACATAAATTGTTGAGTGGAATATCGATTAAGTTAACCATGCTTGGCCTGGACATCGATGTGGAATATTGTGCCGACAATTTATTTAGTATAATGGAACATGCACGGGTACATGATCAATTTGTTCGAATTGACATGGAGGGCGGCGCCTACACCAGTCTTACCCTTGATTTATTCAAACGAGCGCACGCCGAATATGGCTCTCAACATATAGGTACAGTAATTCAAGCGATGCTGCATAGAAGCAAAGAGGATATTGCTGAATTAGCTGGCTTAGGCGCAGATATCCGACTGGTAAAAGGCGCATACAAAGAAACCAAAAAAAAGGCCTATCAAAAGATCTATGACATTCGAGAGGCTTTTAATGCGTACGCAGAAGTACTTATTAATAGCACCGCCTTTCCCCGTTTTGGAACCCATGATGACCAGCTCATACGTCGTGTTCGGTCTTATCTAGCAGACTATGATATCCCCTCTTCTAGGGTTGAGTTTCAAATGCTTTATGGACTTCGCGAACAGGGGCTGACCGATTTGAACAGGCTTGGTTACCCGACTCGAGTGTATGTCCCCTTTGGGACAGATTGGTTCCCTTATTTTAGCAGAAGGTTAGCTGAGAGAAAAGAAAATATTTGGTTTGTTATTAGTACTTTATTTAGACGTTAACAGTAACACAAACAACTCCGGTCTGTATCTCTGAGATGGGATCATTAAAAACTCCATTTCGTTGCTTTCGTATATTATAATTATCTCTTCATGGCTATTCGTATAGTTAGAGTCTCTCATGTCCTCACTATTCTTACTATTTTTGTGGCTAAAATAGACATTGGTCTGCTTCCTATTGTTTTATCCGAAGTTCCTTTAGATTAGACATAGTATATTTATACTGCTGATTTACACTAGATTTAAAAACTAGGCCTATATTTCCCAATACGACATTTAATTAAACTCCTGCCCTATGCCAGATTCTGCTCCTTTCCGTGTTTGGGATGAATATTCCAGATATAACACGGAGGAAATGCGCGCACGGTCTAACGATTTCTATGAGTTTATCAAAAAACGCCGAAGTGTTCGCTCGTTTTCATCCAAAAAGGTTCCAATAGATGTGCTCGATAAGTGTATAAAAAGCGCTGGTACTGCTCCTAATGGAGCTAATAAACAGCCTTGGCACTTTGTAGTGATTACCGATCCACTAATCAAAAAAAAGCTGCGAATAGCTGCTGAAAAAGAAGAATATTTATTTTATAATGGGCGAGCTACACAGGAGTGGCTACAGGATCTAGAAGCCTTTCAAACTACCGAAGAAAAGCCTTTTTTGGAAGAAGCTCCTGCTCTTATTGCCATTTTTAGCGCAAGCTATACCCGAAAAGACGACGGAACAAAAGAAAAGCACTATTATGTAAAAGAATCGGTTGGAATTGCCACCGGTATACTTATCACCGCCTTGCATAATGCAGGACTAGCAACGCTTACACATACACCTAGCCCAATGGGATTTTTAAACAAAGTACTTGATAGGCCTTCCAATGAAAAAGCTTTTTTATTGTTAGTTTGTGGATTCCCTGAAAAAGATGTACAAGTGCCGGACATAGAAAAAAAGCCTTTGGACGAAATAAGAACCATTATCTAAGAGAATGGTACAATATAACACCAAGCGATTCAAAAAGTTTTTGGGGAATTCCTCCAACTATTTTTTGGCTGCAGATAGTGTGTTAAAGGAAGAAGCGATACACTAATGCATTTGATACAAGACATAAGCAAGAAGACCTGGATTTACAATTATTCTGACCCAAAAACTCGATATTCGTTGGGGAAAAGGGGATCTCGCCCATTTGTCTGTTTTGGGGTAAATCCAAGTATAGCAACTCCAGAACGCCTAGACCCAACCGTAGCCTCCGTTGCTAGGTTTGCTAGGGATCACGGATATGATGGCTGGTTAATGTTGAATCTGTACCCTCAACGTGCCACCAATCCTGATAAAATGCATAAAAAGTTTCAGCCGATACTCCATCAAGAAAATCTATATTGGATTCGGCATTACTTACATGAATTTAGTCAGCAATCTCAAGTTCATGTATGGTGCGCTTGGGGAACGTTAATTGAGAAACGTCCCTATTTATTGCGATGTTTATCCGATATACATGAAGGCATAAATAGTTTCAATCTCGACTTTTATACTAGAGGGTCCCGATCCAAAAAAGGGCACCCACATCATCCTTTGTATCTTCGTAAAGATGCCCCATTAGACCCGTTTAACTTCAGTAATTACCTAAAAAATGCCTTCAATCGGTGATTTTTCTTTCATGTTGAAAGCAAACACTAATGGGGCGTGACCGTATGATTATACTAGGACAAAGACTTCATGCGGCTTAATGATAGAGCCTGAAGCATCCACTTGGGCAACGATTTTTCAGGGTCTCTCTTGGTCATATCCACAAATAGACCAAACCTTTTGGCTATTGGAACCTTATGAGTTTCAACAAACTCAATTAATGTGCCATCAGGATCTTCAATGTAGGTGAAACGACCTGCAGCCTCTCCCATATCAAAACTACTCGCACTATCGACGGTAAAAGGGTATCCTTTCGATCCACATTCCTGTTTAAGCACATCCATTCCCTGTACGTCGAAGCATAAATGAATAAACCCAGGATCACCCCAGTATCTATTCTTATATAATTTTTTTGGCGGGCTTAGTTTTGCCTCAGTATCAATGCGTTGAACAAGTTCAATTTCAGTTGGACCAAACAAAGCGCTGAAACCTCCTTTTCTGGGCTGTGAATGCCGAACTAAACAGCGGCGATAAGGAACGCCAGCCCCATTAAGCCCTTCAAAATCATTGCATATCCGCTCCTCATCATAAATCACATTATCATACCCAAGAATGTCTTGATAGAGTGTTAAGGATCGATCAATATCGCTGGAGCCAATTACTACACCCACTACACCTCCGGTCAGCATTCGTTCTTTTTTCCGAAAAAAAGACTGCCCTTCAATGACCTGAAAAAGATTACCATGAAGATCTTTAACAAAAAAATGAGGCTCTCCCACTGGATTATTTTGCAGAGAAGTAACCACATTAAGTCCTTTCATATTAAACTCTTCGTAGCTCTTTTGAATATTCACAGTTTTTATTTTAGCCGCATTAATCCCAAAATCACCTAGATACACCTCTCCTTTCATCGGGGTTGGGGTTCGAGAGGTGTATTGCCATATTTCAAACCCTCCCCCACCTCTCATACTTAAACTAAGAATGGCACGGCGATTATGTGGTTTCCCACCTGTGTAAGGAAGCATGAGATTGGCCGTTGCTTCATCATCAAAAACCATTATATCCATTCCAAAGTGACGGCGATACCACTCTGTAGTTTGTATTACATCAGTGTTTCCAATACCAATTTGCTGTATGCCCGATATTACTTTAGTGCGATTCATAATGCCCTTGGAATAGAAATTAGGAATATTTTGTTTTCTATTTATTTAAAATTCTTTAGTTGTCAAGCCTATTTCAGCTTGGAAGGCTCAAAGAAATATACTGATTATTCTATGACCACTCTTTGACAGAACCTGATCTATTTGCATACCTTCCTCAAATATAATTTTTTTGAACCTCATAAATACCAATACAGTTTAACAAGCTATTAAATCTCATATCTAATTTTTTGAATTAATCACCTACTATCTATGCGAAACGATCCGCTAACCGGTTAATAAGGTACCCAGACTCTTCTAGTGCCTTAGTCGCAAATGATCCAAAGAAATCGGTAACCTTCTCAAATTCTTTTATAAAGCCGTCCCGATCATTATTTTTAACCATCTCAGCTAATAATGCATGATGTTCAAAAAACTTAAGCAATAATTCACGGCGTTCTCCACTAGAAAACACAATATCTGCGTATAATTCCGCACTTTGAGCGAATATTCTACCTGTCATCATAAGTTCTGCCCTATAAATAGGCGATGAATAATCTAATATGTCATTGGGATTCAAATCGTAGTGTTTCATAAAAGAACCATGTAATAAGGCTACAAAATGTCGCAACCCCTGAACTAAATGCATTACATAATCATGTTTTTCGGCCACTGCTTCGATCAATCGCATGCCCCAAAGTTCACATTGTTGCACGAACCATCGACTTTGCTCAGGAAACTGTATTGGGCAAGCTACCATAAGTTGCTTCGAAAGATTTTCTACATCAGGGCCGTGCATTGGGTGAAGGCCAAGTATGGGTCCATTATGAATAGATTTCATGTGATCCAGTGGGGCCCTTTTGTTGGAAGTAAAATCAGCCAAAATTATATCCTCGGGTAATCTTCCTTGTAACCTCTTTATTACAGATTCCGTCACGTGAATAGGTACCGTTATAATAACCATATCCGCCGTCTCTAATGCTTTATCTAATTCAAACCAATTCCCCTTATCAATAGATGTTGTTATATGACCCGTTTGATCTGAAATGCGTTTATACAACTTACCCATACCACCATCACCACCTATATAGATGATATGTTTAGGCTCTTGGGTAGAGCGTGGAAAGGCGGCTTCTGACTGGCTCTGCCTGGATGAACCCATGATTAACCGTAAAAAATCTTCGGCCCAAAGAGGGTCTATTCCTCTTTCCCGTGCTAATTCTTTGAACGCAGTTATTTTTTTTTGCTCCCGTATAGGCACAAAGACAGGTAACTGATGGGCTAATTTTGTTTCGGTAACTTGTTTAACGATGTGTCCACGCTCAACCAATAAGTCCAATATTTGTTGATCTATCGAATCAATTTGACTGCGACAAACTTCCAGGTTTTTGTTTTTATGGGGCATATAATTTCTTCTACTCTAGTTCAAAGCTTCCGCTATAATACGCCTTGTGTATCTGATTTACCAATCCTTTAACAATGAATTTATCCCTCGGCAGACTTGTTAAAAAAAAAGATTATATCTTTGTATAATTATTTCTATAGATGTCTGAATTCAAACTACACTCTCCATTTAAACCCGCTGGCGACCAGCCTCAGGCAATCAATGAATTGACCGATGGGATACTTGCAGGTGACCGTTTTCAAACGTTATTAGGAATAACTGGCTCAGGGAAAACACGTACTGTAGCAAGTGTAATTGAACAGGTTCAACGCCCCACCCTAGTGATGAGCCACAACAAGACATTAGCCGCTCAGTTATTTCGCGAACTTAGCGATTTTTTTCCAGAAAACAGGGTCGAATTTTTTATTTCTTATTATGATTACTATCAACCAGAGGCATATATCTCTTCTCAAGATAAGTTTATCGAAAAGGATTTATCCATAAACGAAGAAATTCAGCGTCTACGGTTACGTGCTACCAGCTCACTATTATCAGGACGTCGGGATGTCATTATTGTTTCTTCGGTTAGTTGCATTTATGGAATCGGATCACCATCAGAATACGAAAAGCTCATCATCACCCTAACAATTGGCAAAGAAATACCCCGTAATACCTTACTATACGATTTAGTAGACCTTCATTACACTCGAAAGGATAATGATTTTCACCGTGGTGTTTTTAGAGTAAGAGGTGACGTAGTTGATGTATTTCCAGCTTATTCTGACGAGGGTTTGCGGATTACTTTTTGGGGCGATGAAATTGAGGAAATGGCCGTATTTGACGTTAATACAGGTTCTATCATCGAGCAAGTACACGAATTTCGCATTTATCCCGCTTCACACTATGTGACTTCAAAGGGGAGACAAGAAGAAACCATCCAAGCAATAAGGAGCGAGTTAACCCAGCGGGTCGATGAACTCTTGGGCCTAGACAAATATCTCGAAGCAAAAAGACTCGAACAGCGAACCCTTTTTGACCTAGAAATGATTCAAGAAATAGGCTACTGTAGCGGAATTGAAAATTATTCTCGTCATTTAAGTGCTCGCAAACCTGGTGAACGTCCCTATTGTCTAATTGACTATTTTCCTGAAGATTTTTTATTGGTGGTAGATGAAAGCCACCAAACCGTTCCGCAAATAAATGCCATGTATGGCGGGGATCGTTCCCGAAAAACCGAATTGGTCGAGCACGGCTTCCGATTGCCTTCTGCACTGGATAACCGTCCTTTAACCTTTCAGGAATGGGAGCTTATGATCAATCAAGCTATTTTTGTAAGTGCAACTCCATCTGATTATGAACTAATTAAAAGTGACGGGGTATTTGCGGAGCAAATCGTAAGACCTACAGGCTTAATGGAGCCTATTCTAGAAGTTCGGCCTCTTAGAAACCAAGTAGATGATCTTTTAGAAGAAATACGACTGCGGGTTGCAAAAAAAGAACGAATTTTAGTTATCACCCTGACCAAACGACTTTCTGAAGAGCTAAGTGCCTATTTAAAAGAAATAGGTATAAGCGCTGCTTATATGCACAGCGAACTAGATGCTCTTGAACGTATTGAGGTTTTATATAAGTTTCGTAGAGGTGACTTTGATGTGCTAGTAGGTATAAACTTGTTGCGGGAAGGTATTGATATTCCAGAGTTAAGTTTAGTGGCAATTATGGATGCTGACAAGGAAGGGTTTTTACGCTCTGAAACTTCTCTTTTTCAAATTGTTGGCCGCGCCGCCAGAAATATTGATGGGCGAGCAATCATGTATGCAGATAAAATTACCGCTAGTATGAAAAAAGTCATTGAAGAAACTGAACGGCGACGGGAAATTCAAATGGCCTATAATAAAAAACATGGCATCACTCCAGAAACTATCAAAAAAGAACTAAAACCTCTGGTTGACCCAGCCCTTATTTCCACCCAAAAAGTAAACTTCTCCAAAGAAGCCGCCCAAACCAATTACATGGAAAGTATTCAAATAGATGATAAAAGGTTCAGCTATAAAGAAAATACCGCCTCAAATGAATTTCATTTTGATTCAAAAGATAAACTGTTAGATCATTTAAGAAAAACCATGCTACATGCTGCAAAAAACATGGAGTTCGAAGAAGCCGCACGAATCCGAGACCAAATTGGCAAATTAGAAGAAGAGCTTTAATATTTTGTAATGTATTACTATTCATTTATTTAGCGGCCCACTGAGATGCATATATTCCTAATTTTTTACAAATCACGGACAACTCAATTAGCTCGTCATCATCCAGGCAGCTGAATAGCTCTGAAATACGTTGTATATGACCTGGAAACACCTCTTTTATAAAATGTTTCCCTTCTGCCGTAAGGTTAATAGTAAAGGACCGTTTATCTTTTTGGTCTTTAGTCTTTGTCACCCAACCTTGCTTTTCTAAATTGACAATAACCATCGTTATATTACCGCCAGATTTTAATATTTTTTCTCCAAGGCTTCGCTGATTAAGCGGCCCTAAATAATATAAAGCTTCTAAGACACCAAACTGACTTTCAGTTAAGTTATGCTCGGCCAAACTTCGCGATAATTGATGGTGAAGGGTATTGCTTGCCCTGGTTAACTTTATAAATGCGTCGAGTGTGGCTATTTCACCAGGGCTTCCTTTATAATGAGTTGGCATATTAAAATCGGTACGTAATTGTTACAGGAGCATGATCTGACATATTCCACTTGGATTCAATTTTTGCCTCCAAGATTCGCTCGATCATAGTATCGCTCACCATGTGATAATCTATTCGCCAACCTTTGTTTCTAGCTTTAGACCCTGCTCGATAACTCCACCATGAATAAGCGTTTTTTAATGTTGGATGTATTTTACGAAAGGCATCTGCATATCCAATAGATAACAACTGAGTTATCCAAGCACGTTCTTCCGGCAAAAAACCGGATGTTTTATGCTGCTTCTCCGGATTGTGTATATCAATATCCAAATGACAAATATTAAAATCACCAGCAATAATGGTTGGCTTCCCATCCCGTTTAAGGTCAATTGCAAATCGCATAAAGTGGTTCAAAAATTCCATTTTCATATCCTGGCGCAAATCCCCCGCTGCGCCACTTGGAAAATATGCGGAAACCAATCTAAAATCATCATATTCGGCTGTCAACACCCTCCCCTCATCGTCAATCCAATTAACACCAATACCATTTAGTATGGCATTAGCCGGAGTTGTACTAAATATAGATACTCCTGAATAACCTTTCTTTTGAGCTATTTCATGGTACTTATTATAATTTAGTTCTGCCAACAATTTAGGCATGTCTTGTTCGGTAGAGCGCATCTCTTGAAAACAGATAAGATCCGGAGAGGAATCTTCTATCCAAGAATGCAAGCCCTTTCTGGTGGCCGCACGAATACCGTTTACATTATATGAGGCTATTTTTACATCTGACATCCTACTTAATTTTTAACAGTGCATATTTTCTCTTACCCACTTTTAAAACAAATTGATTATCTGATTCAGCTTTAATACTCTGGTTAATATCCTTGATTTTTACCTCATCTAGGCTAACTCCGCCTTGCTTTATTAGCCGCTTGGCCTCGGCATTACTTGCGCAAAATTTAAGGGCGGATATGATATCAAGAACTCGATGCTCTTGACCGCTCTGCAAACTATATTCTGGTGCATCATCTGGAATTTTCTTCTGAATAACGGTAGTTTCAAAATGGTCTCTGGCACCTTCTGCGGCCTCCTTACCATGATATAAATCAACCAAGGTATAAGCTAAATCATGTTTAGCATTTCGAGGATCCATTTCAACCTTCTTCTTTAACGCAGGCAACTTTTCATTCGGGATGTCCGTAGTCAACTCGAAGTAAGTATATATTAGTTCATCTGGAATGGAGAGGGCTTTCCCATACATATCATTGGGGTGTTCGTTAATACCTATGTAATTATTATATGATTTAGACATTTTTGCAGAACCATCTGTACCTACTAATAAAGGCATCATCAAACACACTTGAGGGTTTAGGCCCTTGTCTTTTTGCATGTTTCTGCCAACCAATAAATTAAATTTCTGATCAGTACCACCTAATTCTATATCATTCTTTAAATAAATAGAATCTTGGCCTTGAGCTAGCGGATATAAAAACTCATGTAATGAAATCGGCTCATTAGCAGCAAATCTTTTTGAAAAATCGTCCCGTTCAATCATGCGCGCAACAGTCACTTTTGAGCTTAAATGGATCACATCCATAAAAGACATCAGCCCTAGCCAATCTAAATTATTTACTATTTGGAGCCTATCTGCATCCAGAATTTTTTTTGCTTGGTCTATATAACTTTGAGCATTAAAAGCTACCTCTTCTTTTGTTAGTGAGGGCCTCGTAGTATTTTGACCTGTTGGGTCACCAATCATTGCTGTAAATCCACCAATAATTAAAATAGCCTCATGACCTAAATCTTGAAATTGTCGAAGCTTCCGCAACATGACTGAATGCCCTAAATGCAAATCAGGTTTTGTTGGATCTACCCCTAACTTTACTTTTAGGGGTATCGATGTTTTAATTGATTTGTCTAGTTTTTCTTTTAACTCTTTGAATGGAAGTATCTCAACAGTACCGCGCATTATTAATGCTAGTTGTTGCTCGATTTGTAAATCGTTCATTGTACAGATTAAGGATTAATTACAGGCAATTTATCTACCGGATTATAGTTTTTTAGTGTATTACGGATCGTCTCAGTAAAGTCCTCAGCACCTGGGTAAATGGCGGTTATTGTATTGTAACTATTTGGTGCCGCCTGAATTATATATGGGTATAAAGCAGATTGTTTCCTGAGCTCTTCTCTTGGGATCTGAAAGCCTGCTAATAACAAAAATATGACGCTCATAAAAATAGCGCCCTTAAGAATACCAAATAAAGACCCTAAAAACCTATTCAGGGAGCCAAGTTTAACCGCATTTAACCACTCTCGTGTCCAATACGCAACTAATGAAACCACTGATAAAACAATAATAAATAACAGCGCGCCTGCCAAAAAAGGAATAAAACTCTGTGTACCGTCTTCGAATAAAGCAGCTACATACTTTGAGGCAACATCCATGTAACTAAATGTTACATAGACCGCTAGTACCAAGCCAACAATATTCAATATCTCTTTTACTATACCATTAATGGCTCCCTTATAAGCTAAAAAAAGTAAGGGCAACCCTATAAATATATCTACTATGTAATCCATACAATTTCTATCATTTAGGTAATAATTTTTGCTAACCCCCCAACCTCTCCTTTACTAGCTTATTAACTATAGATCCATCTGCCTTACCTTTAATTTTTCCCATTATCGGCCCCATCACTCTGCCGATATCTTGCATGCCTTTTGCGCCAACATTTGTTATTTGTATATCAATTAACTTACTGATTTCCTCGTTTGACATTGGTGCAGGTAAATAGGATTCAATTACCTCTAACTCTAATTTTTCAATTGCAACTAAATCAAACCGGTTTCCAGCGCTATATTGATATATTGACTCTTTACGTTGTTTAGCCGCCGTTGTAAGAACAGCAAGAGCCTCATCATTAGTAAGCTCTGCTTTCCCTCCTGACCGCTGTTCAATTTCTTTTTCAAGTAATTTGGCTTTGAGACTTCTAAGCACTTGTAAGCGTCTGGAATCTTTTGCTTTCATCGCGGTTACTAAATCAGCTAATATGTTTTCTTTGACGTTCATCGATTAGTTCTGTTTGACATTAATTGATTGGTTAAGCTATCGGTATAGCAAGACATTAAAAAATAGGCAAAAAAAAAGGTTATACAATTAACTGCATAACCTTTTTAAGAATATCAGAGAAACAGGATTAAGATTTCTTCTTGGATAAGAATTCTGCCACATTTTCTTGGTCTATCATAACTTCTCTATAGCTATATTTCCCACTTTTATTTTTGGTAGAAACAACTACCTTTGCCATTCTACGAGCAGAGGCCTTTTGTTGTAGTGCTTCTGAACCGAATACTTGCTTCTTTGCCATGGTTCTTTTTTATTTAATTTCTTTGTGAAGTGTATGCTTCCGAAGAACAGGATTGTATTTTTTTAATTCCATTCGCTCTGTTTGAGTTCTTCTATTTTTTGTAGTGACATATCGAGAGCTACCTGGTTTTTCCGTACACTCTAAAATAACTTGTACTCTGCTATCTTTTGCCATTTTTTATATCCTTTTGAGTAAGGTTCCTCTGCGGCGAGCGTCTTTCAATACAGTCGTAATACCTTTTTTATTAATGGTGCGGAGAGTCTTTGCAGACACTTTTAAAGTAACCCACCTATCTTCTTTTGGAAGATAAAAGCTCCGTTTCTGTAAGTTTAAATGAAAACGATGTTTTGTTTTATTGTTCGCCTTAGATGAACGATAACCGTTCATAGCTTTTCTTCCTGTTATATCGTCTCTTCGCGACATGATCTTAATACTAATTTTTAAGAATAGATTTTAAAAATAGAGCTATAAAATTAAAAAAACAATGTCTGTTAGGGTTAAAATTCATAATTAACACGTATATTACAGGTTTTTAAAAAGTAGACAAGGGTGCCTTTTTAACATTAGGCGCTAAATTTCGCTCCTGCGCTCATATCTCCAATATTTCGGCTCTGCCTTCGCTTTTTTTGTTTTTGGCTCTATAAACGGTATTTTGGTAGTTATATAGAATCATCTTACAACGCGACCCCAAAAATTATATGGCTACAACTAGCAAAAACGACTATAAAGCGTCGAATATACAGGTTTTAGAAGG
>CESW01047629.1_pt1 | contig 19003 bp, 19 predicted proteins | sample 531171 | NCBI WGS metagenome assembly CESW01 (sample SAMEA2621859, study PRJEB7988) | marine metagenome | biome: marine biome (ENVO:00000447); feature: surface water layer (ENVO:00002042); material: "saline water (ENVO:00002010), including plankton (ENVO:xxxxxxxx)" | depth 5 m
AAGGTAAATTCTAGATGGTATGATGATAAAATTGTTTTTTATGATCATGTTAATTTGGGTGTAGCTGTTGCTGTTGAAGATGGTTTAATTGTACCAGTCGTAAAATATGCAAATTCAAAAGATTTACCTGAAATCAATAAGGAGATTAAAGATTTTGCTGAGCGTGCAAAAAATAAAAAACTTACACCTGCTGAGATTGAAGGAAGCACCTTTACAATTTCAAATCTAGGTATGTTTGGAATTGAAAGTTTTACTTCCATTATAAATCAGCCGAATTCTGCAATTCTTTCAATAGGCTCAATTGCTGAGAAGCCTATTGTAAAAAATGGTGAAATTGTTGTTGGAAATACAATGAAATTAACTTTAGCATGTGATCATAGAACTGTCGATGGCGCTACAGGCTCGTTATTCTTAAAAACTCTCAAGGAGTATATTGAAAACCCAGTTTCAATTCTTATCTAATGAAAACCATTTTAGTAACTGGAACAAGTTCAGGTATAGGACATCAAATTTGTATTCAAGCTGCAAATAATAACTTTCGCGTATTATCAGTTTCAAGAAATATTGATCCCTTGAAAGATATTAAGGGTATTGAATCATTTGTATTAGATATTACTGAAAAAGATTCTGTAGATGAGTTTATTAAACAACTAAAAATTCGAAAAATTAAAATTGATATTCTAATTAATAACGCAGGTTATCTGGCAAATCAGTTGTTCAGTGAGACTACATATAATTTATTTAAGAAAACATTTGATGTCAATGTATTTGGACTTGCAGAAATTACTAGGTCATTGATTCCGATTATTAATAAAGATGGTCATGTTATTAATATTAGTAGTATTGGAGGTGTTAATGGCTCAAAAAAGTTTCCAGGTCTATCAGCATACTCAAGTAGTAAAGCGGCAGTAATTGCTTTAACTGAAGTTTTAGCTGAAGAATACAAAGATGGTCCTTCATTCAATGTTTTGGCTTTAGGTGCAGTTCAAACAAAAATGTTAAAGAAGGCATTCCCTGATTACAATGCAGAAACAAAGCCAGAAGATATGGCAAAATATATTCTTAATTTTGCTATCAATGGTAACAATTTATTTAATGGTAAATTGATTTCTGTATCAAAATCTAATCCTTAATTTTTATTTTTCTGAGAAAGTTTAACTTTTTTAAACAGCTCAGAGGAATAAACAAAATCATTTATCAATTTATCATCTGTATTAAGAATCTCTTTATTATTTCCTTCCCATATTTTTCTTCCCTCTACGAGGAAAATAATTTTATCTCCAATTTCCATAACAGAGTTCATATCGTGGGTGTTAATAATAGTTGTAATGTTATATTCAATAGTTATTTCTTTAATTAACTTATCAATTATAATTGCTGTTTTAGGATCTAACCCAGAGTTTGGCTCATCACAAAAAAGATACTTAGGATTTAAAACTATGGCTCTTGCGATTGCTACTCTTTTTCTCATACCACCTGATAACTCAGATGGAAATTTATTATCTACATCCTTCAGATCAACACGGCGAATTACCTCTTTTGTTCTTTCAATCATTTCAGAATTAGATTTATTTGAAAACATTCTTAAAGGAAAAATGATATTATCAAGAACTGACATAGAGTCAAATAGTGCACTACCCTGAAATACCATTCCCATTTGTTTTCTTAAATTGGCAAGCTTTGAAATATTTTTTTTATTAAATTTTTCATCATCAAAATATATCTCACCTTCATCTATATCAAGTAGTCCCAACATACATTTCATTAACACTGTTTTTCCTGATCCACTTTGACCAATAATTAAATTGGTTTTTCCTTTATCAAAAGTTGTTGATATATCCTCAATAATTTTATGATTATCAAAAGATTTGGCTATGTTATTTATCTCTATCATTATGCCAATAAAAGTTGAGTTATTACAAAATTAATAATGATTATAACGATGCTAGTCCAAACAAACGAAACATTGCTAGCCTTTCCAACTTCCAAAGCTCCTCCTTTCATGAAAAATCCGTGATAAGATGGAATTGTAGCTAAAATGAAAGCAAATAATGTTGTCTTAATATATGCATATACTACATGGAATACCTTAAAATCTAATTGTATACCTTGTATAAAATCGAAACTAGTTGAAAATCCTGCATAAACACTCGCAATATAACCTCCTAAAATACCAAGAAACATTGCTAAAGTGATTAAAAATGGATAAAGCATGAGAGAAATAATTTTAGGAAAAATTAAATAATTTAGAGAATTAATCCCCATTACCTCCAATGCGTCTATTTGTTCAGTTACTCTCATTGTGCCAATACTAGATGTAATAAAAGAGCCTACTTTACCTGCCATTATTATTGATATTAGAGTGGGAGCAAATTCTAAAATTACCGATTGTCTTGTTGCAAAACCAATAAGATTTCCAGGAAGAAAAGGACTTTCAATATTTAAAGCTGTTTGGATAGCAACTACCCCGCCTACAAGGAAAGACATGAAAGCAACAATCCATATTGATCCAATAATTAGATCATCAATTTCCTGAAAAATAAGCTTTTGTAACACACTCCATTTTGTAAATTTTGTGAAAGTACTTTTTATCATTAAAAAATATCTACCAATGTGAAAAAAAAGTCTCATTTTGACTATACTTTATAAGTTATCGCATTAATGTTCATTCCAGCACCAACACTTGCAAACATTATAATATCTCCTTTTGTAATTTTATGGCCCTTGTAATTTCTTTTTCTAACTAAATCAAAAAGTGTAGGAATAGTTGCTACTGAACTATTTCCAAATTCTTCAATATTCATAGGAAGAATATTTTTAGGTGCAGGAAGTTTATATAATCTAAAGAATCTCTTAATTATAGCATCATCCATTTTTTTGTTTGCTTGGTGAATAAATATTTTTTTTAGATTTTCGATTTTACAATTAGCTTCATCAAAACATGATTTCATTGCTACAGGAACATTTTTTAGAGCAAACTCATATACTTTTCTTCCCTGCATTTTTATAAATTTTTTACCATCTTTAGATTTTAATTTATTATCATATGAAAATCCATAAAAGATAAAATTATTTTCTCCATCATATGTATATGTGGCAGATTTATGTGATAATATTCCACCATCATATGAAATATCATTTTCTAGGATAATTGCACCAGATCCATCTGCATATATCATGGAGTCTCTATCATTTTCATCTAATATTCTTGAGAGAGTATCACAACCTATTACTAAACATCTATTAGCCATTCCTGATTTAATAAAGGATTTTGCTTGAATGATACCTTCAACCCATCCAGGGCAACCGCATATTATGTCGTATGCAACACAATTAGGATTCTTAATTTTAAGCTTAGCTTTTACTTTTGATGCAATTGATGGCAATGTGTCCACCTGTCCATTCTTACACGATATATCACCTGTATTATGAGCAACTATAATATAATCAAGTGTTTCTTGATCTAATTTAGAATCACTGATTGCAATGCTTGCAGCTTTGGTTGCTAAATCAGATGAATTGAATTCATCTGGAGCATATCTTCGTTCAAAAATACCAGTAATTGACTTAAATTTTTCTATAATTTCAGCGTTAGAACTTTGAATATTAGTTCCATTTATATCAAGGAATTTATTCTTTAGAAAATCTGAATTTTTTTTTGTGATATCTGGTATACAGCTTCCTGTTCCAGTTATTCTGTAGCTCATTTTATAAAATTACTCAAATTATTTGATAAGTCTCTACCGGAGGACAACTACAAATTAAATTTCTATCCCCATATGCCTCATCAACCCTTCTAACGGAAGGCCAGAATTTGTTGGTTTTCAAATAATCTTTTGGAAAAGATGCATCTTCTCTAGAATATTCAAATTTCCACTCACTTGAGGTCAGCATTTTTAGTGTATGAGGTGAATTTCTTAACATTTCTCTATCTGATTCATTTTCTGAGGTAATTTCTAAATATATAGAGTTGAGAGCATCACAGAATTTATTAATTTCGTTCAAATTTTCACTTTCTGTAGGCTCAATCATCATAGTCCCTGGAACTGGGAATGAAACTGTTGGTGCGTGAAATCCGTAATCGATTAATCTTTTTGCAATATCAATTACTTCAATGTTATAACTTTTAAATTCTCTACAATCAATTATAAATTCATGAGCAGATCTTTCATTTTCTCCACTATATAAAATTTTAAAATTATTTTCCAACTTTGTCTTCATATAGTTGGCATTAACTATGGCAACTTCTGTAGAATTCTTAACTCCATGCTTTCCAAGCATCCTTATGTAGCCGTAAGAAATTAAGCAAACTAATGCAGACCCCCATGGTGCAGAAGAGATTGCATCAATATGATGCTTTCCACCTGAGGGAATAATTGGATTTGATGGGAGAAAATCTTTTAGATGTTCAGCAACACATATTGGACCCACACCAGGGCCTCCACCTCCATGGGGTATCGAGAAAGTCTTATGCAGATTTAAATGACATACATCAGCCCCAATAAGTTTTGGACTTGTCAATCCAACTTGTGCATTCATATTTGCTCCATCCATATATACCTGACCACCATTTTCATGAATTAACTTATTTATAAGCTGAATCTCAGATTCAAAAACACCGTGGGTTGAAGGATAAGTAATCATTAGTGCAGCTAAATTATCTTTATGATGTTCAATCTTTGATTTTAAATCATCCATATCTATATTACCCATTTCATCAGTTCCAATTACAACAACTTTTAGACCTGCCATAATTGCTGATGCTGGGTTAGTTCCGTGAGCAGAGGACGGAATTAGGCATATATTTCTGTGTTCTTCACCTATTCTGTTTAAAAATGATTTTATTACCATTAACCCACTATACTCACCTTGAGCTCCTGAATTAGGTTGAAGTGATGTAGCTGAAAATCCAGTTATTTCACATAAATAGTTTTCAAGATTATTTATTACATGATGATATCCTTGAGCTTGATTGATCGGGACAAAAGGATGAATACTATTCCACTCACTCCAGCTTAGAGGGATCATCTCAGATGCTGAATTAAGTTTCATAGTACATGATCCCAGCGAGATCATAGATTGAGTAAGAGATAAATCTTTATTTTCAAGAGACTTAATATACCTCATTAATGAAGTCTCAGAGTGATAGGAATTAAAAACAGGGTGAGATAAAATCATAGATTCCCTAATGTTTTCAATTAAATGATTCATAGGAAACTCTATTTTGGCAGATTTTTGACCAATATATTCCTCAAAAATAGAAATGATTAAATCTAAGTCTTTTAGATCAGTTTTCTCATTCACAGAAATTGATATTTCATTTTCTGAATGATAACAGAGATTAACTTCTTTTGAAAGTGCAACTTTCTCAATAGATTTAGAATCGGAAATAATTGTAATTGTATCGAAGAATTTTGAGTATTTTATTTCAATTCCTAAAGAATTAATCTTATCAAATAAATAAACAGCTTTCAAATGAATTGAGGTTGATATATTTTTAAGACCATTTGGCCCATGGTATACAGCATACATACCAGCCATTACCGCAAGAAGAACTTGTGCTGTACAAATATTTGAAGTTGCCCTATCTCTTTTAATATGTTGCTCTCTAGTTTGTAAAGCCATCCTCAGTGCGTAATCATTATCAACATCTTTGGTTACTCCAATAATCCTACCCGGAATATTTCTTTTATATTTCTCTTTTGTTGCAAAAAAAGCAGCATGAGGTCCACCATAACCAAGAGGGATGCCAAATCTTTGAGTTGTTCCAACGACGACATCAATTTTTTTGGGGTTTGGAGGCTCAATAATAACTAATGACATTATATCGACAGCTAACACTGTCTTAAAATCATCATTTTCGATTTCAGATAAAATTTTATCAATATTTGGAATATTTCCATATTTTCCCGGGTACTGGATAATACAACCAAAACAATCATAGGTATTCATATTCTCAAGAGTATCAACTTCAATTTTAATACCTAATGGCAAAGCTCTTGTTTTTAATACTGCAAGAGTTTGCGGAAGAATGTTTGAATCAACAAAAAACTTAATTAAATCTTTTGACTTTTGATCTGTTGATCTGTTATTATACATCATAATCATAGCTTCTGCAGCTGATGTCCCTTCATCTAACAAAGAAGCATTTGCAATCTCCATTTTTGTTAGATCACAAATCATAGTTTGAAAATTCAATAATGCTTCAAGTCTCCCTTGAGCAATTTCAGGTTGATAAGGTGTGTAGGCTGTATACCATCCCGGATTTTCAAGTATGTTTCTTTGAATAACTGATGGAGTGAAAGTATCGTGATAGCCTAATCCAATGTATGTTTTAAAATTTCTATTTAATGATGAAAACTTCTTAATTTCCTTTAAAAATTCCATCTCAGATATAGCTTCAGGAATATTTAGGTCTGATTTTAATCTAATTTTGTCCGGAATAGTTTGAGACAATAAATCTTCAATAGATTTAACTCCAATTATTTTCAGCATATCTTTTAAATCTGATGAGCTGGGACCTATATGTCTTTTAGAAAAATTTTCTTTATACATTAAAACTTTTTAGCAAAAATATGTAATATTGAATAGTATTATAATAATGTTCATTAAATGTTAAAACTTTTTTTTTATGTGCTATTAGTTTTCTTACAATCTCCAATTATCCAAGATATTAATAAAGATCAGGTTATAAATATTTTAAATAAGAAAAATGTTTATGTAATTGATGTTAGAACAGAGAGAGAATTTAATCATGGCAATATAATAGATTCCCATAATATTGATTACCTAAAAAGTGATTTTGTAAATAATTTAAACATGCTTGATAAAGAAAAAGAATATCTTATATATTGTAGGTCAGGTAATAGGAGTGAAAAGGCTAGCCTTATAATGAAATCTCTAGGTTTTAAATATATATATCATTATAAAAAAGGATATAATGATTGGGTTAAAGACTAAGATTCTCTTTTGAGATTTTTACTACTTTCAATAACACTTTTCTCAAGATCTTTTTTGTAAGCTTTAACTTTATCTGAAATAATTGGATCAAAAGATCCAATTATTTGCGCAGCTAGAATTCCTGCATTTTTTGAACCATTTAAAGCTACTGTAGCTACAGGGACTCCTCCAGGCATTTGAAGAATTGACAATATTGAATCCCAACCATCAATTGAATTTCTAGATTTAATAGGTACGCCAATAACAGGAAGACTTGTAATTGAGGCAATCATTCCTGGAAGATGAGCAGCACCACCAGCTCCGGCAATAATTACTTTAATACCTTTTTTTTCTGCATTTGTTGCATATTCAATCATCTTGTTTGGTGTCCTATGAGCTGATACAATATCATATTCAGTTTTTATATCAAATAATTCTAATACATTTATCGCTTCCTTCATTAAATCAAAGTCAGATTTACTTCCCATTATAATTGCTACTTGATTCATTTTTCTGATGATATTATTACAGTCTCTTTGACCTCTTTTGCTATCATTTTAGCAATATTTAGATCCTTATTGATAACTGTTACATGCCCCATTTTCCGATTAGGTCTTGATTCAAATTTACCGTAAATATGAGGATTAACGCCCTCTATTCCAACAATTTGATCAAAATTTTTATAAACTACTTTTCCTTTTGAATTAGTATCTCCTACAAGATTTACCATAACAGAATTTTCTAAAATTTTGGTACTTCCTAAAGGTATATTCAATATTGATCTAAGAAATTGTTCAAATTGACTTGTATAGGATCCCTCTATTGAAAAATGATAGCTATTGTGAGGCCTTGGAGCTACTTCATTTACTAAAAGCTCATTTTCATTTGTCAAAAACATTTCTACTGCTATAATTCCAATAATGTTAAATTTTTCAGAGACCTTATAAGCAAGTTTCTCTGCTTTAAATTTAATATCATTATCAATTTGAGCAGGTGAAAGTATATATTCGACTTGGTTTGATTTTTTATTAAATTCCATTTCAACTGCTGGATAAACAATTCTTTCACCAGATTCTCGCGAACCAACCATAACTGAAAGTTCTTTTTTTATATCGATCATCTCTTCAATTATACAATGACAATTAATTATTTCCTCAAGGCTCTTATTATTAGTTATTTTTTTAACTCCATATCCATCATAACCCATCCTTGATGCTTTCCATATGAAAGGGAAAGATATCTCACCCCTACTTATCTTATCTTTAATTTCATCAATTCCATTAAAAATTTTAAAAGATGATGTTGGAATTCCATGGTTTTGATAAAACTTTTTTTGAGTAGACTTATCTTGAATTATTTCAATTACATTTGCTTGTGGATAAACCTTTTTATTTATTGACTCAAGGTATTTTAATGACTTAACATTAACATTTTCAATTTCAATCGTAATAATGTCAGTTTGTTTACCAAATTCTACTACAGTATCGTAATCCATTAAATCACCTTTAAAAAATTTTTTACATAATTTACTAGAAGGGCAATCCTTGTCGGGATCAAGAATAAATACATTTAACCCCCACTTATTTGAAACATCTAAAACCATCTTTCCAAGCTGGCCTCCACCCAATATTCCAATTGTCTTATTTTCTGCAAACATTTGGCAAAAATAAGCATAACTTTAAATACAATAAAGAATACGAAACATTTTAAATATCTTTGTAGTTATGTTCAATATTGTCATTTTTGGTAAACCAGGATCTGGAAAAGGAACACAAGCTAAATTTCTAAAGGAAAAATATAGTTTATATCATATATCTACCGGAGATTTATTTAGAAAAAATATACGTAATCAAACTAAGTTAGGTATTGAAGCAAAATCTTTTTTAGATAACGGAGACTTAGTACCTGATTTTGTAACAATTAAGATGTTAGAAAATGAAGTTTTATTAAATAATCAAGTAAAAGGATATATTTTTGATGGGTTTCCAAGAACTTTAAATCAAGCTGAATCTTTAGATACTTTTTTAAGTTCAATTAATTTAAAGATAAATGCTACAATTGCACTAGATGTTAATGAAAATGAACTAATAACAAGATTAATAGATCGTGGAAAAACTACTAATAGATCTGACGATCAAGATATAGAAAAAATTAAAAATAGATTTAACGAGTACAATACTAAGACATCCATTCTTGTAAATTTTTACAACAAGCAAGGTATTTACTTCTCAGTTGATGGGAAAGGCTCAGTTAATGATATCACTTTAAGACTATTTGGTCTTGTTGATAGCCTAATTTAATGCTATGATAGTTGATAACTTTGTGGACTATGTCAAACTGACTGTGAAATCAGGAAAGGGTGGTAGAGGTTCTAATCATTTAAGACGAGAAAAATATGTGCCCAAAGGAGGTCCAGATGGTGGTGATGGAGGAGATGGTGGAGATATTATTATTATAGGTGATTCCAACTTATGGACTCTTCAAAACTTTAGATTTAAAAAACATTTTAAAGCAGGAAATGGCAAAGACGGTGGTGGTTCAAAAAAGTCAGGTTTGAGCGGTAAAGACATTATTATTAAAGTGCCTCTAGGAACAATTGTTAAAGATACAGTAACTGATAAAACTTTGCTTGAAATAAATGAAGAAAAACAAGAGCAAGTGTTATTGAAAGGGGGTAAAGGTGGTTTAGGTAATTTTAATTTTAAATCCTCAACAAATCAAACACCAAGGTATTCTCAAACTGGTCTATATGGTCAAGAACTTCAGATTACACTTGAGCTAAAAATTTTAGCTGATGTTGGGCTTGTTGGATATCCAAATGCTGGAAAATCAACATTATTATCAGTTTTATCTGATGCTAAACCAAAAATTGCAGACTACGAGTTTACAACATTAAAACCGAATCTAGGAATAATATCAATGACAGATTATAGATCATTTGTGATGGCAGATATACCAGGTATAATTGAAGGAGCTAGTGAAGGTAAGGGTCTAGGTCACTATTTTTTAAGACATATTGAAAGAAATTCCATCTTGCTCTACATTATTCCTGTTGACTCTAAAGATGTTAAACAAGAGTTTAAAGTTTTAAATAAAGAGCTCATTAAATATAATCCTGAATTAGCTGATAGAGATTTTATAATAGCTTTTAGTAAATCTGATTTAATGGATGGGGAATTATTAGAAGAATTTGAAAATATTTTAAAAAAAGAATTTAAATCAATTCCATTTACTATATTTTCATCTGTAAGTTCACATGGAATAAATAGTTTGAGAGAAAAACTTTGGAAAACACTAAATCAAAAAAAATAGTTATGGATATTAAAAATGCACAAAAAAAAGTTGATCAATGGATAAATGAACATGGTGTTCGATATTTTAACGAATTAACTAATATGGCTATTCTATCTGAAGAGGTAGGAGAAGTTGCAAGAATTATTGCAAGAAAATATGGTGAGCAAAGTTCAAAAGTTAATGACAACAAAGAAAATCTTGGAGATGAGTTGTCGGATGTTCTTTTTATATTAATTTGTTTAGCAAATCAGACTGGAATTGATTTGGAAAAATCATTTAATGAAAACTTAATTAAAAAAACTAGTAGAGATAAAAATAGACATAAGTCTAATACTAAATTAAAATAGTGTATAAGATTTCAAAAAAATTAAGAGAGATTCAAGGCAGTGTTTGCATTAGTGGTTCAAAAAGTGAATCAAATAGGCTGTTATTATTAAGAGCATACTTTTCTTATTTTAAAATTTTTAATTTATCAGATTCTGACGATACTCAATTAATGTTGTCAGCAATTGAATCTGATGAAAATGTAATTGATATTGGACATGCTGGAACTGCAATGAGGTTTTTGACTTCATATTTTGCATCTATCCCAGAAAATTCTAAAGTCCTAACTGGATCTAAAAGGATGAGGGAAAGACCAATTTCTATTCTTGTAAATGCACTAAAGGACTTAGGTTGTGAGATCAAGTATAAAGAAAAGAGCGGATTTCCTCCATTAGAGATCCATGGAAAAAATATTTTAAAAAATTCAGTCACATTGCCTGCAGATGTTAGTTCACAATATATTTCTTCTCTAATGATGTTGGGTGTTTCTCTTGAAAATGGCCTAAAGATTATTTTGTCTAATGAGATTACATCTCTACCGTACATATTAATGACTAAAATTATAATTGAGAGAATTGGTGGTATTGTGAAAATTCAAGACAAAGAAATTGTAATTGAACCATTTAAAGAAAAAGTTATTCCTGAACAATTTGTAGAATCTGATTGGAGTTCAGCATCCTATTTTTATAGTCTAGCTGCCTTGTCTAGTTCTGTTGATTTAACTCTTTCTAAATTTTATAAAGATAGTTTACAAGGTGATTCAAAAATTGTTGAGATTTATGAAAAGTTTGGTATTGAATCAATTTTTGAGGATGATCAAATTATTTTAAAAAAAAATAAAATAAGTCTTCCTAAAAGTGTTAACTTAAATTTAAAAGATAATCCAGATCTTGCACAGACTATAATTATAACCTGTTTAGGACTAGGAGTTGACTGCACTCTAAGTGGCTTACATACTTTAAAGATAAAAGAGACTAACAGGCTTGTTGCTCTAAAAAATGAAATTAAAAAATTTAAAGTGGATAAAATTGATATAACTGAAAATTCAATAAGTCTCAAAAATAATTCAATTATAAAACACAATGTAATTATTGAGACATATAATGATCACAGAATGGCTATGTCCTTTGCTCCCTTATCCCTTATTGTACCAATTATCATTAATAATCCTGAAGTTGTTACTAAATCTTATGTTAGTTTTTGGAATGATTTAGAAATGTTAGGATTTAATATATCAAAAAAATAAATCGATAAATACTTGACTTTCGGTATTTCATGAGGTTATATTTGCGATCTTAATGAAATATCGTGAAATTATCTGATTTTGATTATAAATTACCTGACAAGTATCTAGCTCAGTATCCCTCTGATGAAAGAGATGAGTGTAAACTAATGCTTTTAAATAGAGAAGAACAAAAGATTGAGCATCTGATTTTTAGAGATATTATTGATTTTTACAATGAGGGGGATGTTATTGTACTTAATAACACAAAAGTTTTTCCTGCAAGATTATTTGGTAATAAAGAAAAAACTGGCGCTCGAATTGAAGTTTTTCTATTACGTGAGCTAAATAAAGATCAAAGGCTTTGGGATGTATTAGTTGATCCTGCTAGAAAAATAAGAATTGGAAATAAACTTTATTTTGGCGAAGATGAGAGTCTTGTCGCAGAGGTCATTGATAATACTACTTCCAGAGGAAGAACTTTGAGATTTCTGTTTGATGGTCCATATGATGAGTTTAGAAATAAACTTCAAGACTTAGGTGAAACACCTTTACCAAAATATATTAACAGACCGGTTGAGCTTGAGGATAAAGATAGATTTCAAACTATATATGCAAAAAATGAAGGAGCTGTAGCAGCACCTACAGCAGGACTACATTTTTCAAAACATTTATTAAAAAAATTAGAAATAAAAGGTATCCTTCTTCCAGAAATTACATTACATATTGGGCTGGGAACTTTTAGTCCAGTTGATGTAGAGGATCTATCAAAACACAAAATGGACTCTGAAGAATTAAATATAAGTGATGATTCAGCAAGTATAATAAATAATGCACTCAAGTGTAATAAAAAGATATGTGCAGTTGGAACTACTGTGATGAGAGGTCTTGAAAGTTCTGTTTCATCATTTGGAACATTAAACCCCTATGAAGGTTGGACTCATAAGTTTATATATCCACCTTTTGATTTCTCCATTGCTAACTCAATGATAACTAACTTCCATACTCCTAAATCTACACTATTAATGATGGTCTCTGCATTTGGAGGAAAAGACTTTATTTTGAAAGCATATAAAGAGGCAATGAAGAAGAAATATAAATTTTCTTCTTACGGTGATGCAATGATGATTATCTAGAATTAAGATTTGAAGATAATAAATAAAATAAAGACCCCAATTATCAAAGAATTGAAGATTTTTGATAGACAATTTCATGGGTCTATCTCCTCAAAAGTTAAATTATTAGACCTTATCTTAATTTACTTCCTCAAAAGAAAAGGAAAACAAATAAGACCAATATTAGTTTTACTTTTTGCTAAAATGTTTTCTAAAGGTGAGATTAAAAACAAATCATACAGAGCAGCTAATTTAGTTGAATTGATCCATTCAGCTTCATTGATTCACGATGACATAGTAGATGACAGTAATATTAGACGTAAATTCTTTACTCTAAATGCACTATGGAAAAACAAAATTTCAGTTCTAGTTGGTGATTTCTTACTATCAAAAGCTTTACTCCTTTCAACAGAAAATAAGGATTATGATTTATTAAATGAGGTTTCTATAGCAGTGAGGGATATTTCTGAAGGAGAATTGTTTCAAATCCAAAAATCCAGAAACTTTAATTTAACTGAAGAAGATTATTTAAATATGATTTCAAAAAAAACAGCATCTCTATTTGCTTGTTGTTGTAAGTTAGGTTCAATTTCTTCTGGAATAAAAAAACTAGACAAAATAAATGAGTTTGGAACTTATCTAGGAATTATATTCCAGATCAAAGATGATCTATTTGATTATTCACCAAAAAAAATAGGTAAACCAACAACAATGGATCTAAAGAGCCATAAAATTACTCTTCCATTAATATATTCTCTTAAAAAATCAAATTTGAAAGATAAAAGAAAAATAAAGTCTATTTTAAAAAAGAAAAAATATTCAATTGGTGAAAAAAAAATAATCAATGACTTTATAATTGAATATAATGGTTTTGAATACGCTAACATAAAAATGAATGATTATAAAAAAATGGCTTTAAAACTATTGAAAAATTTCCCAAAAAATGACAGTAATTATTCATTAGAAATTCTGATAGATTATATAATAGAGCGAAAGTATTAATTTATTATCTTACTGTAAATTATTCAATTTGATAAGTAAAGATACCATAGAAAAAGTTTTTGAGTTTTCCAAAGTAGAGGAGGTTATATCCGACTTTATTGCTTTAAAAAAGTCTGGTGCAAATTATAAAGGTCTGAGTCCATTTACAAATGAAAAAACTCCAAGTTTTGTTGTATCGCCCTCAAAGCAAATTTGGAAAGACTTTAGTTCAGGAAAAGGAGGTAATGTAATTGCTTTTCTGATGGAGCACGAGCAGTTTAATTATCCTGAATCTATCAGATATCTTGCAAATAAATATAATATTGAAATTATTGAAACAATTCAATCAAAAGAAACTCTCGCAGAAAAAAATGAAAGAGAATCGTTGTTTGTTATTAATAATTTTGCACTAACATATTTTCAAAATATTTTATCGAAAAAAGATGATATAAAACAATATTTATTAGATCGTGGTCTTTCAAAACTTACTATCAAAAATTTTAATCTAGGGTATAGTATAGATTCACAAAATCAATTTTATAAAAAATCAGTTGAGAATGGATATTCAGATCAATATCTCGAAGAGACAGGATTAATAATCAATAGTGATAACAAAAAAATAGATAGGTTTAGAGGTAGAATAATTTTTCCAATAAAGAGTATTTCAGGAAGAGTTCTTGGATTTGGAGGAAGAATAACAAAATCAAATAAAAAAACTGCAAAGTATATTAACTCTCCTGAGAGTAAGATATATAATAAAAGTAAAAGTCTTTATGGTATATATGAGTCTAAACAATTTATAGTTAAAGAGGATCTTTGTCTTCTAGTTGAAGGGTATATGGACGTAATTCAGCTACATGAAAATGGTATTAAAAATGTACTTGCATCTTCTGGAACATCACTGACTAAAGAACAAATTATTTTAATTAAAAGATTAACATCTAATATAGTTGTCCTTTTTGATGGAGATCAGGCTGGAATATCTGCTTCTTTAAGAAGTATTGATTTAATTCTAGAAGAGGGCCTTAATGTGAAAATTTGTTCTTTCCCTCAGGGTGATGATCCCGACAGTTTTGTAAAGAAGAATAAGAAGGATAAAATGTTAAAATTTATAAAGAATGAATCACAAGACTTTATTGACTTTAAACTATCAAATAATAAAGATTATCAAGATGATGAGGATACGAAAGTTACTTTAACTAAAAATATTTTAAAATCAATTTCATTAATTCCAGATTCATTAAAACAAGAGATTTATCTTAAAAAATTATCTTCAGTTATACAAATTGAGGAATCTTCATTGTTCAGGTCTATTGCAAATATTGGAGTAGCCAAATCACTAAATAAATCGTCAAAAGAATATCAAAAATCAAAACTCTCTAAAGTAAATCGCTCAGATCAAAATGAAACTTCAACTTATATTTATCAATTAGAAAGGCAAATAGTAAGTATACTTCTAAAATATGGTGCTGAGGAAATTTTGTTTGAAGATATTATATTAAGTAAGGATAAAAACGAAAAATTAGTTGAGACAAAAAAAGAAATTAGATCTAAGGTTTTTGAAAAAATTTACCTTGATTTACAGCAAGATGAAATTGAATTTACTCATACTCCTTTTAAAAACATATACAATAAACTAATAAATAATTTTCACAACGAGGAATCTGCATCTATTGATAATTTTATAAATGATCTTGATCCTGTTTCAAGTAAAATTGTTTCAGATATATTAATTAATGATGAAAAATATCAACTACATGATTGGGAGAGAAAAAATATATATGTTAAAAAGATTGGCAGTGAATTGAGTCAACTTGTTAATGAAACTATTCTAAATATTAGAAGGTATTTAATTGATAAAAAAATTAATGAGCTTCAAGGATTTCAAAGAGATGGTAAGGATGTCCTTGATGAGGTAATGAGATACTACAAATTAAAGAAAATGTTATCTGCAAAACTTAATAGGGTTGTTTGATATGTTTTTTTGCCAATAGATAAAGATCAGCTTTAGAATTAACTTCTAATTTTTTCATAACTCTCGTAATGTAAGTATTGACAGTTTTCTGGTTAATATTTAACTTTTGTGATATTTCAATATTTCTTTTACCCCTAAAAAATAATTTTAAAACTTGAAGCTCTCTTTTCGATAAACTATTAAGTTTTTCTGTGTTGTAGTCAAAATTAAATCTATTTTTGAGTCTCGTAAATTTGTTTAACTCTGTATTCCCATAGATTGAAAAAGCAATCTCCTGTATAGTATTTACAATATATTTTTTTTTCAAATTTTTTCGAATAAAACCATGAGCACCAGACTTAAGTAAGCTGACAGATTTACTTTCATTTAATTTGGATGTAAATATAATTATTGGAATATTAGTTTTATTTTTTTTAAATTTTTTTAAAACATTTATTACGTTACCTTGTTTATAATTGATATCTGAGATAATTAAATCTATTTCAAATTGATTTAATTGATCATCTATATTATCCTGACTTTCGCTATATCCAACAACCTTAAAAATTAAAGAGTTTCTAAAAATAGACTTTAGCCCTATGTAAATAATTGGGTTAGGGTCAACAACTAATATTTTTAGCTTTTTCACTTTATCAAATATAATCTCTTGGAATCTCGCAAACTGGAATTGGATTCATTTTGTGCTTATTAGATAGATTTAGTGAATTTAATATATTTACAACTTGAGTCTCTCTTTCTGATAGATTTGATTTTGATTCTGCAACGTTTAGCATCGCTATCTCAAGTTCATCATAAGTCGCGCCAATTTGCTCTTCATCACTTCTGTTATCATTCCATAGACCGTCGGTAGGTTTTGCTTTAATTATTTCATCAATTATATTATGGTATTTAGCAAGACTAAAAACTTCAGATTTTAATAAATCTGCAATTGGGCTAATATCAACACCACCATCTCCATATTTAGTGTAAAAACCAATTCCAAAATCTTCAACTTTATTTCCTGTACCTGCAACTATAAAATTATTAAGTGCTGCGAAGTAATATAATGTAACCATTCGCAACCTTGATCTTGTATTTGCAAGACTAAGTTCATGTTTATCGGAACTTTCAGCAGGAATTGAATCAACAAACATTTTATAAGTATTGTCTAAATTGATCAAAACTGAACTAACGTTGGAATATTTTGACTTAAGCCATTCAATATGTTTTCTAGATCTTGATACTTGATCATTTCCTTGTTTTATTGGCATTTCTATACATATTAATTTTTTACCAGTTTCTGCACACAATGTAGATGTTAGTGCTGAATCAATTCCTCCGGAAACTCCTACTACCAGTCCGTCAATATTACTTTCTTCGAGATAGGTATTTATCCAATTTATAATGTGCTCTGAGACTCTTTTGGGGTGTTTCATAAAAAAGATTTAGTTATATATTTGTTCAAATTTACTACATATTAAAATTAAATGAAAGAAACATATATAACAATTAAACTAAAATTAGATTCTAATAATATTCCTGAAGAAATTTATTGGTCTGCTCCTGATGGTGGAATGAAGGATGTGGAATCCAAAGCTATATTACTCTCTTTTTGGGATAGTAAAAAAAAAGAAACATTAAAGATGGATCTCTGGACAAAAGAGATGCCAATTGATGATATGAAATCATTTATGTTAGAGACTTTTCTTTCGATGAAAAATTCAATTTCTAAAGCAATTGGTGACAAAAATCTTGTAAACTTAGTTGACGACTTCTGCATTGAATTTGAAAAAAGAATTTCTGAGAAAAATTAGTTTTGATATTCTTTCAAAGATTTTTCAATAAAATCATATATTTTTTTTATTCCAAATTTATTCCTAGATGAAGTAACATATAATTCTGGAAATACGGACCAAATATTAGAAAGCTGTTTTTTTAATTTTTTTATTTGGTAATCAACTTGCTCAGGTTTTAATTTATCTGACTTTGTAAAAACTATTATAAATGGACATAAATTACTATTTAAAAATTTCATAAACTCAATATCAATTTTTGGTAAGTCATGTCTTATGTCAATCAATAAAAAAGTATAGAGAAGTTGTTTTCTTGATTTGAAATAACTCTTATGAATTCTTCTAATATCTTCTTTAACTTTTTTGGAAAGAGTTGCATATCCATAGCCGGGAAGGTCTACAATGTAGAAAATATTATTTATTTTAAAGTGGTTTATCAATATGGTCTTACCAGGTGTAGATGATGTTTTCGCAATTTTTTTATTATTTAATATTGAATTTATAAGTGAAGATTTGCCTACATTGGATCTTCCAACGAAAGCGTATTCAGGCAACCTACTTTCAGGACATTGAGCTATTGTCTTGCTACTTTTTTCAAAAACCGAATTAATTATTTTCATAATCAAATTAATTATAAGTTATTGTCAAAAAGCCAATTTTTCATAAGTTTATTAAATTCATCAGGGTGTTCCATCATTGGTGCATGACCACATTTGTCTATCCAGATTAAATCCGAGTTAGGAAGTAGATTATTAAAATCTTTTGCTACACTTGGTGGTGTTACAGTGTCTTGTTTTCCCCATACAATTAATGTTTTAGTTGACATTTTTGGAAGATCATCTGCCATATTGTGTCTAATTGCACTTTTAGCTAAAGATAGAGTTCGTATTAATTTTTCTCTATCATTTACGCTCTCAAAGACTTCGTCAACTATTTCTTTAGTTGCAATTTTTGGATCATAAAAAACCTCTTCAGTTTTGTTTTTAATATATTCATAATTACCTCTTTTAGGATATCCATCGCCAATCATTGACTTTTCATAAAGCCCTGAACTGCCTGTAATTATAAGACCACTAACAATTTCAGGATAGTCTCTAGTAAATAAAAGACCAACATGACCGCCTAGAGAATTACCTAACAAAATAAAATTTTTAAGTTTTTTAAACTTTATAAAATCAAAAATAAATTTAGAAAATGTTGCAACGTTTGTCTTTATAACAGGAGTAGAATCAACAGGAAGTTCGGGTATAATGACTTTATATTCTTTCGAAGAAAAGTATTTATAAACTCCTTCAAAATTGCTTAGACCACCCATAAGACCGTGAAGAATAATTATGGGTCTTCCTTCGCCTTTTTCTATATATGAGAAGCCTTGTTCTTT
>CESW01149332.1_pt1 | contig 18910 bp, 16 predicted proteins | sample 531171 | NCBI WGS metagenome assembly CESW01 (sample SAMEA2621859, study PRJEB7988) | marine metagenome | biome: marine biome (ENVO:00000447); feature: surface water layer (ENVO:00002042); material: "saline water (ENVO:00002010), including plankton (ENVO:xxxxxxxx)" | depth 5 m
GTTAGGAGCGTATATTTTGGTGGAGGTACGCCTTCTTTATTAACCTCAGATCAATTAGAGCGCATAATGGCTGAATTAGAAAGGGTGTTTACGCTTGAAGTTGATGAGCTAACCATTGAAATGAATCCCGATAACGTGACCCCGGATTATCTAATGTCGTTAAAGGCTTGCGGGTTTGATCGCATAAGTATGGGGGTTCAGAGTTTTTCTGAGAAAAGCTTGAGTTTTATGAATCGAGCGCACAATCGAGATCAAGCGTTAAAAGCATTAGATGATATTGTGGCATCATCGTTCAAAAATTATACCGTTGATCTGATTTATGGCCTGCCCAATCAAACCAAGTCCGAGTTACAAGAGGATATTGATCAGCTTATGGAGTTTGATCCCCCTCATATTTCTGCATATGCCCTCACCATAGAACATAATACCCGTTTGGCAAAGCAAGTAGAGTTAGGTAAGGTGAAGCCAGCTGATGATGATCATGTGGTTAATCAAATGGACCTATTAGCAGAATCGCTGAAGAACTATAGTCTTTATCGTTATGAAGTTAGTAGTTTTGCAAAAGAAGGGTTTCAGGCAAAGCATAATCAAATTTATTGGAATCATGGAAATTATATTGGCCTGGGCCCAGGAGCCCATTCTTTTTGGTGGCCAAAATCATCGGAAGAGAAAAAAAAATTAATTGGCGATGGACTGGGCTTTTCTAAGGGTTCTTCATCTGAAAAAGAAGTAGCTTTACGTTGGTCCAACCCTAAAGATCTTATGGCGTACATTCATAAGAAAAATGACTATCAACAAAAAATACGAACTCTTATTGAACCGGTCAATGAATCTAGTTTAGCGGAAGAATATATATGGCTTGGATTACGAACGAGTAGAGGATTTGATCATACTCTTTTATTAGATTTGTATAAATTTGAATTTAATACCAAGCAGCATGTCCGCTTAAAAAAATTAGTAAAAGAGGGAAAAATAAGTCAAAGCGGAGATAGGTTTAGCTTAACCACAGAAGGAGTACGATTAGCCGATTATATAGCCTTAGATTTACTAAGTTAATAATTACACTTTCAGTTATTACATGGTGTTTAGGTAATATAGTGTCGCACTACGGTAATTCTGGGCTAAATCTCTTTTCCCTGCATTTTCGTAGGCTTGGGCTACATGGAGTAAGGCAATGCGTAGACGTTCTTTTTCTAGTCGATTTAACGAGCTAGGTGCAGCTATAATTGGGATGGTTAACGGGGTACCATCTGCAATGTCATCAGGGTTTTGATTGGTATTAAAATTTTCCTCAAACAATAGTACCCAGAGTCGTGGGTTACCATAAATTTCTTTCGCCATATTATAGAGTCCTTTATCGCTATTGAATCGCACACTCCTTGAGGTAGAAAAGCCCGAAGACATAGGACTAGTAGCTGAAGGGTTGGTCACATTTTTCGATTTATTAGTAATATTAGCGTTTGAACTGTTGGTTCTTTGTGTTGCTTTAGCAGCCAATTCTGTACGCTCAATACCATTGGTTTTGATCGGTTGATCCTGCCTAATAGTAGCTGTATTAGTTTGAGTTGATAGTTGGTTTAAATTATTCACATTATCTATAGATCCTGGGCTAAAGAATTGAGTCACTGTAGTCCCAATCAAAAACCCACTTACAAAAAGCAAAAAAACACCTATTAAACTGCTTGAGATAAATATTTTTTTATTAATACTAATTATGTCATTTGATTTAGATTTTTCTCGATCTGATTTTGCGTCAATATTTTTTATGACTGTTTTGAGTTCATCCATTGTCTGAATAAGATCTTTAAGTAAATCTTCATCGATAGGTATATATTTTCCTGGATTACTTGTGCTTTCAATATTGGTAAAAGTACTTTCTTTTGTATTATGTTGAGGGCTTGGATTAATGGTAGTGACGTTATCTTGTGAAGTGATTTCTGTAGGATGTGTATTTTCTTTTTCATCTGCTTGGTTTTGTTCCTTTCGTTCGACAGAGTATTCATCTTCAACACGAATATCTATGGAAGCACCGATCATATGTTTCTTTTTTTGTAGAATAATTAGTTCTAATTCATCTAATAAGGCAGCTTTTTCCTGAGAATCAATTTCATCTAAATTTTCAGAAAAAGAGTTATTATTTTTTTCCATCTGCGTACTTGAAACTGTATTAAGCTCTTTATTTTTTATTTGTATATTTTTTTTATTGACTAGATCTGCTAGTCTTTTGTATGGAGTAAAGTACATACGTTTGTGAGCAGGGATTATAATGCTTTCACCTGTGCCTGGTTGTGTTCCTTCTCGATCGGCTACCTCCGAAATGGTAAATCGTCCAAAACCAGAAATTGTTGCTTTGCCTTCACTGATGGCTACTTCGGTAACTGTTTCAGACAAGGCCTGAATGAATGATTTAGCCGCGACTAGATTAATACTGGCCCTTATAGCAAACAATTCAATGAGCTCACTTCCATTTCGTTTAAAACTCATAATCCAGACCCCTTTAGTTCATCTTTAATGGCTCTGGTGGGAGTAAATCGTACGATAATCTTTGGGGGTACACGCATTTTCTTCTGGTAATGCGGATTATAAGCTATATATGAGGCTCGTTCACGGGTTTCAAATTGCCCTAAGCCAGGAAGTTGAATGGTGTTTTGTTGTTCTAATTCCTCACAAATTAGATCAACAAAATAATTCAATCGTTTTTCTGTATCATTTTTTGATAGTGATAGTTGCTTACTCAATTCACTGACTAGACGTGCCTTGTTCATAAGTAGTGCAAATTTATTCTTGGTTCATCATTTTTTAATAGCCACGATGATACGGCTGTTATACAAGTAGACGATTATTGTAAAAGTATACCCGATTTATTTTAAAAATGAAACAATTTACATAAAAAACCCCATGATACGGTATGAATTTATCTGATTACGGTCATTAATTTAGAAGAAACTTGATCTGCTGCGCGAACTCTAAACATATAAGTGCCCGCTGAAAGACTATGAAGATTAACAGAGAATTGTCGCAAACCTGCATCAGCGCGACCTTTAAAAACGGTCAAGATATGCCGACCCAATAAATCAAATACATCGATACTTAGTTCGGTTCTTTTAGGAAGCAATAATTCGATACTAGTTTGATCAGCGGCAGGATTTGGATAATTTTGATTGACTACAATATGCTCTCCAAGCGTGTAATCACTAAACACAAGTTTGAAATATCCATTTATCTGTTCATTGCTGTTATGTACGATAATCCCAAGCTTTTGGATGTCATCCCAGTTAATTGTAAGCCGATATTCAATCCATGAACCTATGGTTGATTCGTTATTCAATGCCTGATAAATGGGCGGGCCATCATTTAGAAAGGCTAGTACACCGACGGTTATAGCCGCATCATCAACCATAGAATGAATGCGGACAAAACTTCCAGGGACATCTTCGGTAATAACTTCGTAGTAACGGCTAGACAATCGGCTTAAATCACCTGTAATTTTTCCTTCTACCTGAGCATCTAAAACGGGATCCGGTACTGTTAGATCCAATTCAGTAGCAAAATTAGTAAGGGTTTTAGTAATGTAGGGATCCGGATAAAAGGTACTTTCTTCGAAACCAAATGATGGATATATGGAGTTTTTTCCTGAGACATAATGGTATGCGTAGGCCTGCAATAAGGTTGGCTTCCAAGATTTATTTTTTATTTCTACAGTTTGCTTAGCTGCTTGTAGGAAAGAAATCTGCGGGTCTTCAGCAATTAATTTCCAAGACAAAGGCCAAAAATCCGAGCCTATAGTTTCATGGAAATAAAGTGCGAAGGTGATGTCTTCATAAGAACCAGGTATTAAGCTTCTATGGGCTTCTGTAAAGAGGTCCGTTGAAAAATTATCGATGTAATTGTAGTAATCATTCACATTATCATAGACTATCTCTTCCATGAGCGTTGCATCCATTTCTGCCCACTGGTCTGTTTCGCCTTCCCATTTATTTTGGATATACTGAATGGCATGTTTGAATTCATGGGCAATGGTAACTTGAAGGGCCCCTTTCGCTTGATTTTTACTGTCATTTTCTGGATACCCTACAAAGTCATTTTCACTGTATATGCAGGTACTTGTCGAATTAGATCCGCAGGAAAAAATACCGTTTCGTGAGGTGTTTGTTAATCCGTAAGCCCCAAAAGAAGATAAATCCTTTAAGTATATATCGTAGCTAGTACCGCCTGGTATGGGATCTGGGTATCCTAATTCGTTGATTTGAAGTTGATAGGAGGAATCTGCGGCTTCAGCAGTCCATTCGACGTAGTCAGGAATTCCATTTTCATTAGCATCACCATCGCGCACAGCGTCTACACCTTCAGTAACATAGTGAATTCTAAATTTACCTGATTCAGAGAGATATTCTTGTCTCTGGTTTGTGGATATGTCACTGGTGATAAGGTTTTGCCAATTATAAGATTGATACCCAAATCGTAGGGTAGCTAACGAATCGTCTTTAAGAAAAGGGGTTAGACATTTAGTAATAGAATCTCTTGGTAACAGAGTCCTTTTAAAAGAGCCACCGGATGCGACATATTCTGTAATAGTTTGGGCAGCGGTGGGTATACTAAGACCGATGAATCCAAGACCAACGAGTCCGCAAAGAAAAACAAACCAAATTGGACGTATTAAAAAAGTGTGAATCTTTCCGTATCCCAAGGTGGTACTTCCTTATAAATTATGGTTATCTTTATGGCTATGGTGGAATTACCTAAGTTACAAATTATGTACGAAGTTATACTCTATTACCATTTTCATGAAATAGTATCGCCTGAGGAATTTTGCAAAGTGCATAGGATTAAATGTAAAGAATTAGGTCTTAAAGGTCGTATTTATATTTCAAACGAAGGTCTAAATGGTACTGCTTCCGGGAGTTCCCAACAAATTGAAGCATATAAACAGTATGTGTGGGCTCAACCAGGTTTCGATAATACTGAATTTAAACAGGAGTCCTATGATCAGATACCTTTTGCAAAGTTAATTTGTAAAGTAAGAAAGGAAATAGTCTCCTTACATATAGATGGATTCGATCCAAAGGAGGGAGGGAAATACCTGAATCCACACGAGTGGCGAGCCGTACTTGAATCCGATGAAGATCATGTGATTATAGATGTGCGTAATAACTACGAATCTAAAGTGGGTCACTTTAAAGGGGCAATAAAACCCGATGTTAAAAACTTTTATGAATTTCCAGATTGGTTAAAAACAGCTGACATACCCAAGGACAAAAAAGTACTTATGTATTGTACAGGGGGTATTCGTTGTGAAAAGTTTTCGGTACTTATGAAAAAAGAAGGTTGGGAGGATGTAAACCAATTGCATGGAGGAATTTTAAACTATGCGTATAAAGAAGGGGGGGAACATTTCAAAGGGAAGTGTTTTGTATTTGATGATCGACTTGTTGTGTCTGTAAATCCTAAAGACCTAGCACCGATTGTTACCTGCGAAATTACAGGAAAACCGGCTGATAGTTATGTTAACTGTGCTAATATGGAGTGTAATAGATTGTTTATTTGTTCTGAAGTGGGAGCTCATTTGATGGCGGGGTGCTGTAGTGAGGAATGTAAAAAAACTGAATATAGGAGGCCTTTTGATCCAGACCAAGTTTTTCAACCCTTCAGAAAGTGGTATAACTACTTTGATGAAGATTTTAAAGAGCGAAATAAGGACTTGAAAAAAACAGAATCGTAAAATCCTAATTGATTCCTCTATTAATGTTTTGAATACTTCTCTTCGGTAGTATAATTAGCAATGAATAAGCACAAGTTTATATAGAGTATGACGGTTTCGCGTAAAGTACGTTTGGTATCGTCTTATCCTTATACTCTTCATATGGCTGTGCGTAGCGATGGGCACGGAAAAGAACTCTATACCTATTTGGCTGAACGTTTTCCCTATGTGGGAGAAAAAGTATGGCGCCATCGAGAAAATGAAGGTCTTATTCATATTCTAAGGGATGGCAAGTCGATAAAAGCCTCTAATTTTACTAGTGTCTGCTTATTGACTGGTGATACCATTGTTCATCATGTTCCTAATATGATTGAGCCTAGCGTACCTGATGAAGTTATGATATTGGAAGAAAATTCCGATATAGTAGTACTATTTAAGCCCGCGCCTATGCCTATGCATGCAGGGGGACGATATAATAAAAACAGTTTACAGTATATTTTACAGGAAAGAGGCTACAAAGGATTACGAATTGTACACAGGCTTGATGCGGTAACCTCAGGTTTAGTAGTGATGGCAAAAAATAAAAAAATGGCACGGGCTTGCAGTAAAGCCTTTGAAGAATCGAAGGTGAAAAAAATCTATTGGGCGCGGGTGCAAGGATATTCAAATGGAGATAAAGAACACCTTATAAATGCCTCTATCCGTAGAAAGAAAGGATTTGTATTTGAATGCGGAGCTAATTTAGAAGCAGCCTTTGCTGCCCAAACCTTATGCAAATTTTTACGTCAAGAGGGACAAGATACACTGATAGAGTGCCGACCTATAACTGGAAGAACCCATCAAATCCGCTTACATTTGTCCTATCAAGGATATCCAATTTATAATGATCCTATCTATGGTAAAAATGGTGATAATTCAGGTGATTGTCTGCAAAATCAAGGTATTGCACTAGTAAGTAAGAGCCTCCAATTTCCAACATTAGGGCTGGGTTTTAGCCTTCCTGATCAGTTGGTTTTAGATACGCTTCGGCAATAGCAGTGAATTCTTTGGGTTTATCTAAAAAAGCATAATGTCCGCAGTCATTTATAACGACTAGGGCAGCTTCGGATATACCTTTTTCCATCCTCTTAGCTTGATATAGGGGTGTGGCATCGTCGTTCTTACCCCAAAGTAAGAGTACGGAATGAGAAATATTTGCTAGAGTAGGTTCTAAATATTCCTCAACTGAAAGAGTAAAAGTTTCGCGCATAACACCGTTCAAGACAGCATAGTCGCTAGAACCTAAAGATTTCCAGGCAGATGTAGCCCGAAGCCAGTTTAAACCTCTGGACTTAAAGGGTTCAGGGAGTAGTCTGAAGGGCATTTTAAGGCTTTTAGCGATATATTTTTTGGCATAAAATCTTGTACTGCGCTGCGGCTTCATCCCAGCACCACCCGTAATCAATACTTTTTTTACATGTTTTTTAGACCATGCCTGTGTGAGTAATTTTAAGGTAATACGACCACCAAAAGAATGGGCTAAAATATCGAATGTGTCTAGTCCAATGTGTTCAACCCAAGCCTTTATACTTTCGACATAGTCATTTATTCTCCAAGCAACCGGGGGTTTGGACGATTCTCCAAAACCGGCTAAATCTATTACGTAACAATCATGATGCATCGCTAAAGTCCGCCCAAGGGGTCGCATTATTTTTTTACTTGCGCCCCAACCATGTAAAATAATTAGTGGATGCAGTGGATCATTGGAAGAACTAGCAGTTGAACTATTGGAATGAGCAATGCTGATATGTTCCCAAGCTAAGTAAGTTCCATTATAGTCAAAGTAATGGTTTTGAATATTAGGATTAACCCTTGAATTAGATAGTGACATAGTCAAATATAGCGCTAGTTGGATAAAAAATTAAGTTTCAAAAAAACTATGGAAAAAATTAAAAAGACATCTCTATACTGAGTTAACCAGGGAATGATTAGGGATGCTATTGACTTCGAATTATTGAATAGCATAGCCTTCTGGGGTTTTAGTATATTGCTTAGCACAATAACCATTCATTAATCCGCTATATAATGCCAAGTATATTATGGGCAGATGACGAAATAGATCAACTGCAATCCAACATACTTTTTTTACAAAAAAAAGGCTTTGAAGTTATAGCAGTGACCAATGGTAGAGATGCGGTAGCAATGATGGATGAGCAACTATTTGATATAGTTTTTCTAGACGAACAAATGCCAGGTCTTGGGGGCCTGCAAGCCTTGGAGCAAATTAAATCCAAATTCCCATTGGTTCCTGTAGTTATGATTACAAAAAGTGAAGAAGAGTTAATCATGGAAGAGGCTATTGGAGCAAAGATATCGGACTATCTAATTAAACCGGTTAATCCATCACAGATACTTCTTACGGTAAAAAAAATACTGGATAGAGGCCGTTTAGAAAATGAAAAATCGGCCCAAAGTTATTTACGTTCATTCCCAGAGATGGATGCCTTATTAGATCATCGAACTACCTGGCAAGATTGGATTAATGTGTACAAAAGACTAACCCACTGGATGATGGATTTGGGTCAAGGAGATGAAGCTTTAAAGCAGGTTCTGGAAGATCAATTTCAATCGGCTAATCGAGAGTTTGGAAAAATGGTGGAACAGAACTACATGCAATGGATTAAAAAGTATGAACTAGTAGATGCCTTTGACCGTAACCAAGGAGAAGACGAGTCCCCTCTACTCTCACCTGGAATACTTTCTACTTATGTAGAACCTCTGATAAAGAAAGGAAAGCGTGTGATGTTTTTTGTTATTGACTGTATGCGTTATGATCAATGGTTAGTTTTTGAGCGTTACTTAAGCCAATATTATGATATTCAAACCGAATTTTATTTTTCGCTTTTACCTACTGCTACCCCCTATTCTCGAAATGCTATATTTTCTGGTCTAACCCCACTACAAATATCAAAACAATATCCAGCATTATGGAAGCAGGGTCAGGATGAGCGATCTTGGAATAAGTATGAACACGAGTTGCTTAATTCTTATGTTTCAAGAAAAGGGCTTGGAATTAAAACGAAATATGAAAAAATACTCAATGTACAGGAAGGGCGTCATATAGCCCAAAAAATTAAAAATTATGCTCAGAGCCCTCTTTCTGCTTTTGTATTCAATTTTGTGGATACCTTGGTCCACTCCCGTTCCGATTCCGATGTAATTAAAGAGTTAGCTCCTGATGAGGCCGCATTTAGAGCAATTACAGAAGCTTGGTTTCAACATTCATCCCTTTTTCAGATGTTGAAAGAACTATCAGAAGAGGGAGTTAATCTTATAATTACGACCGATCATGGTTCGGTTCGAGCACTTCGAGATACCAAAGTATATGGCGATAAGGAAACTGCGACTGGATTGAGATATAAGTATGGGCGAAATTTAAATGCCGAAGAAAAAGATTCAGTAATTGTATTTAAAGAACCACAAGCAGTTGGATTACCTGAGTATGCAAACGTGAAAGACTATCTGATAGCAAAAGAAAACTATTATTTCGTCTATCCTACCAATTACCATAAATATCAAAACCGCTACAAGGATACCTTTCAGCATGGGGGGGCTTCTATGGAAGAGATGATTTTACCAGTGGCACTCTTAAAATCTAAATCAAATGACGTATAGTAGCACAAATTATAGTTTTTCTTCATCATCCGTAGAACAAACTATTGCCATAGCTAAAGAATTTGCTCGCAGGCTTCAATCAAATGATGTGGTAATTATTCAGGGGGGTTTAGGAGTGGGAAAAACATATTTTACCAAAGGATTGGCCTCTTATTTCGGTGTTAAACAAGAGTATGTACAATCACCAACCTATGCGGTGGTGCATGAATATATTGGGCAAATACCTCTTTATCATTTTGATTTATATCGGTTGAAATCTCTAAGTGAGCTTCAAGAAATTGGCTTTGAAGAATATCTTTTCAATGGTGGTATTTGCATTATAGAGTGGCCTGAACTCGCACTGCCTTTTTCCACTGATACTTGGTGGATGGTAGAGATCGAATGGCCATATGATATACAGGAGAATCGAGCGATTCATATACGAAAAAAACAGAGATATGTCGCTAAATAGTAAAAAAAAACTTTCATACCGCTTGGATTTATTGCCGGTAGTTATGCCTTTTCATAGGCGCGCAAAGAATGAACTACAGTTTGGTGATTTAGTTTACTATGGGCCCAGTCCAGAGTTTTACGGGATAGGTGAAATTGTTCAAAGAGAAGAAAACGTATGCCTAGTCGATTTTCGAGGCACTGGGTTACTAGGCATTCATAAGGATGAAATTTTAATTAACTATTTAATTCCAATACATACGCTGAATCTAACTGGCATACTAAAAACAAAAGTATGATTGATTATTTATTCAGTATTGAGGGATTGGCTGTAAGTACTGGCTTAGCTAGTGTGTGGTTTTCAGTGAAAGAGCGTATATGGGTATATCCTATTGGATTAATTAGCGTCAGTATCTATGTGTACTTATCCTTTATTTACGGGATTTATGCTGATATGGGCATCAATATCTACTACGTTCTTATGAGTATATATGGTTGGTACCGTTGGCTTCAGCCCTCAGAGAGTAGTGCATTTAAAGAAATAACACATAATAGTAGGAAAGAATGGCTTTTATCAATCGTTTTATTTCTGCTCTCTTGGGTTATTCTTTTTGTTATTCTTCAAAGGTTCACTGATAGTGAAATACCACTCTGGGATTCCTTAACTACATCGCTTGCTATTGTGGGAATGTGGCTTATGGCCGAAAAAAAAGTAGAGCACTGGTTGTTTTGGATTGCAACTGACCTACTTTCCATTCCATTGTATTATTATAAAGATTTGTTATTAACTAGCGGGCAGTTCTTTGTTTTCACTGTTTTAGCCGTAATGGGTTGGTTTCAATGGAATCAATCTCTTTCAAATAGAAACCAAAATAGTAAGCTGATTTACCTGTAAAACCTTTCATATTGATTGATTAGTCTTTTACTAGGTATTCGATTAGTTTATTTAGCCATTCTTCGTTATCCAATGGTGACATAGAAAAAATATTAACTTGGCGTTGTCCTATTTCCGTATATAAGGTGGCATGTACCCTTTCACGATTAGATAAAGCCAGTATATCAATCTTTAATAATTTTGTACTAACTCCATTCTCGTTTAAAATAACATCTAAACTTTGTGTATTTCCTTTACCGTTCATTGCAAATGCGATCTGATTATGGGTTTTATCATCTTCAAAACTTGTAATGAAAAAATAATTTTTTAGTGCATATTCCGGTGGAATATTTTCAAAATCCAAGTAAATAGGAGGAGATTTCAAATCTATGTATAAGCGTGAGCATAAATTACATACTAATTCATGTAGCGATTCAGGGATGTTAGGATACAAAAATCCACGATCTATCCAATATTGTAGATCACGTTCAACTTCTCGGGTTGATCGATATTCATCAGGCACTGATTCAAGATATTCAATACCATTTGTTGTACATTGAAACCAGGCGTCAAATCTTCCATTGGTAATAAGTAAATAGGGACTAGGAAGGTTCATGTTGTATTTAGCAATTTGCTGCGCAACCTGTTCATTTAAAGGAATATTTACATGCTTACATTCTACTAGGCAATGAGCTTGATAATTAGTATCAAAACAGACTAGATCGATGCGCCCTTTCGTTTGATTAGCTAAGTCAATCTGAAACTCTGGACAAATTCTGTTGGGCGAAATTTGACACTCTTGTAAGAAGTATTCGATTACTCGAAGTCGAACACGCTCTTCCGGTCTATTTTTAAACCATTGCTTATGAACGGGGTTCCATAACTCCACCTCGTTGGCTAAGTAACGAATGATTGGATAGTGATATAAGGCTGTGCTTAACAAATATATATTCTTTTATTAATGCAGTGCAATATTGTGTATTTTTGGATTTTAGTTTAGCTATAGCCTAAACTGAGTGGTGCCAAAGAAAAGCAATTAAGACTTTACTAGAGTCGCTTTATGTGTACTTCGATTGATATAGTATTGTTGAACAATCGACAAAACATTAAAAATGAGATAGTAAAGACTTAATCCAGAGGCAAAACGGTTAAATATGAATAGCATCATGATAGGAAGTATATACTGCATTATTTTCATATTCTGAGCCATCGCACCGCTTGCTGCGCCGCCGCTAGCACCCCCTGTGAGTCGACTTTGTAGCCCCATCGAAAGTGACATTAATATTACAAATCCACCTATTTGATCCCCTAAAAACGGGATGCCAAAAGGTAAATTGATAATAAAATCTGGCGCGGATAAATCATTAGCCCAAAGGAAAGATTCTTGCCTTAGTAAAATAGAATTTTGAAAAAATAGCCATAGAGTAATTAGGATAGGAAACTGAAGTAAAATGGGTACACAACCTCCCAATGGATTCACTTTATTTTTGCGATATAAATCCATAGTAGCTTTCTGCTGCTTCTGGGGATCACTCTTATACTTTTCTTGTAATTCTTTCATTTGCGGCTGTAGTTCTTTCATGGCCGCCATACTTTTGTAACTTTTAAACGTGAGTGGAGATAGAACAAGTTTAACGGTGACCGCAAATATAATGACCAATACCCCATAGTTGGAGATAAACCCACCCATTACATTAAAGAATGGAATAACAATAAAACGGACAAATGGATCAGAAAACCATCGTAGCCACCCATAACCCACCTCTACCATATCAAACGCATTTTCATTGTAACTTTTCATATCGGCATATTTAGTAGGTCCTATATACAGTCGATATTCTTGCTTTCCATTGCTCGGTATGTCAGAATTAACCATAGCCTGATATGTATGATCGGTAGTTGCTTGATCTACTTTACCATTTATTTGACCAATTAGTAAAGCTCCTTCAGTGCTATGAACTGGTTGTATAAGCTGGGTAAAAAATTTGGTTTTTGTAGCAACCCATTCAACCACGCCATTTATATTTAATTCATTGTATCCATTGTTTTCGTCTGGGTTATCGACCTTAAGCCGTTCTAGTTCTCCACCTGCAAATAAGTATGCAGATGTTTCGAGAGCTTCTTGAACTCGATCACGTTCAGTAAAATTTAGTGGGCTGATAAAACCAAAATCTACGGATCGACCTAAGATATATTCCTGAATACCAATGTATTCTACTCTTAGATCTATCTCATAGCTATCAGAGAAAAATGTGTAGGTGTAACGAAGTGCACCCCCATTGGGAACATTTAATCTGTAGCTCAAACTTCTATTTTCTCCTGATAAAACAAGGATATTTGATGCTGGATTTTCTGCTTCGAAAAGAATTTGTTGGGTTTCAACATTATAGTTTTCCGTACTTAAAAATCCCAAATTGTAGGCAGAAAGAGTAGTATCTCCAATCATTTGTACGGGTGTTCCCGCCCAATTGACATGCTCTTTTAAGGTGAATTGAGTTGGCCCTGCCCCTTTATTTGTGAAGATAGCTTTATATAGTGGAGTATCTATGGTAGTAAACCGTTGCACCGAATCTTGGATGGCCCCAAACATTCCAACATTCTGTACTTTGGGTTCGTTACCATCAATAATTTGACTCGATTTCATATTACTAAGTGCACTAGTCCCTATACCCTGGTTTTGTAATCTACTAGGTACTCCAATATCAGAATCTAAATTAGAATCTAAGTTTTGGTTTAAATCAACTTGAGCTAAACTGTCTCTAATTGCTCTTTGCTTTTGTTGCTCGGCTAATTGTTCTTCGTTAGGTAAGGTGAAATAAAACCAGCCTAGCATCAGTACAAATATTAGGGTAAATCCAACTACAGTATTCTTATCCAAAACAGCTAATTATTATTGGGTTAGTATTTGGTGTTATATGTCAAATCCGACTCTTTGGAGAATGCTGCACATTTTTTTACTCCTCTAAACATTTAAAGGTATCAATATCATGGGCTAAAATCTCAATGAGATTGTTGAGTCCTTTATGCATCTGATACTTTACAAGCTCAAAATCAGGATTAGGATAACTGGCAATCAAGGCCAAATGCAAATTAATTGAGTTTTTCCTCAAAAAATGATGCAATTCCCTATTCGAAGTACGAAAGCTTTCCCTGAGTAACCTTTTTGTTTTATTTCTAGTAACCGCGTTGCCTAAATGCTTAGGTGCAATGAAAGCTATTTGTAGTCTTTTTTCGGATGTAGAATTAGATTTAGCGAAATGAGAAAGACAGAATCGAAATAAAATACTGCCAATATGAAAAGTATTGGGGGCTTTGAAAAGTTTTTCAAAAGATGCTTTCCCTCTCAATATCGATAGTTTGGGTAGCTGATGTGTTTGTACATCAGTTGAGAGAGGTGCTAATAAATTATTTGGCTCCTTTTCGCTCATCACTAACCGTTAGCTTATGACGACCTTTTGCTCGTCGACCAGCAATGATTTTTCTCCCGCTTTGGGTAGACATTCTGTCTCGAAAACCATGCTTATTTTTACGCTTTCGATTGCTAGGTTGGTATGTACGTTTCATGGATCTAATCCCTCAAAGTTTTGAATATCCAAAAGAACACAAAATATAGGCATTAATTTCTATAAATCGAACATTTATCCTAGGAAACTAAACTTATCTGCAACATGTGTTGAACGGCCTCGTTTGAAAGGTTACATTTGGTGTAGCAATAATTTAGTTATACTAACATACGCAAGCTGAATTAAGTACTATTCTAGCATGTTTCAACAGACTATTTAATACCAATGATTGATAAGGTAGGTAAGCTAATTACGAAGATTTTTGGCTCCAAAAGCGAAAAAGATATTAAATCCATTCAACCACTAATTGAAGAGATTAAATTATATAGTTCGAGTTTGGAAGCTCTGAGTGATGAAGAGCTAAAAGCTAAAACGGCATATTTTAAGCAACTCATTACAGAAGCGACCAACGATGTGAGAAATGAAATTGCAGAGCTAAAGGGTAAATTAGAGCATATTGAAGAGCTTCAAGATGCGGATTACCGACAACTTACGGATGAACTTGAAGAGCTAGAAAACCGAGAGTTAGAGCTGATTGAGCAAACTCTTGACCGTATCATGACCGAAGCCTACGCGGTATTAAAAGACACTTGCCGTCGATTTGTGGGTAAATCTTGGAAAGTAGCAGGTGATGCTATTGAATGGAATATGATCCCATATGATGTGCAGCTAGTTGGCGCAATGGCACTTCATCAAGGTAAAGTTGCAGAGATGAAAACTGGTGAAGGAAAAACCTTAGTGTCTATATTTCCCGCTTATTTAAATGCCTTAGCTGGCAAGGGCGTGCACGTTATCACTGTGAACAATTACCTAGCAAAGCGAGATGCCGAGTGGAACGAGCCAATATTTAATTTTCATGGGCTCAAGGTTGATTGTATTGATCGTTATGAGCCTAATACTGACAAACGCAGAGAGGCTTATCGGGCAGATATAACCTATGGTACCAATAATGAATTTGGGTTTGATTATCTAAGGGATAATATGGTGATTAATCCGGATCAACTAGTGCAAAAAGATCATCATTACACCATCATCGATGAGGTGGATTCGATTCTTATAGATGAAGCTAGAACTCCGCTTATTATTTCAGGTCCGGTTCCGAACGACAATAAATCCGACAAGTACTTAGAAATGAAGCCTCGAGTGGAATCTTTGGTGCAGGCTCAGAAGAAGTTGGTAGCCAATCTGGTCCAGGAGGCTAAAAAATATCTGGATGAAGGCAACGAAGGTGAGGCAGGCTTAGCCCTGTTCAGAGTGCAGAGAGGCTTCCCTAAGAATACCCGCTTCAAGAAAATACTACAGGAGCCGAGTATTCAGAAACTTATTCAACGCACCGAAGCATTGTATCTGCAGGATAACGCGAAAAATATGCCGATTGTGGATGAGTATTTGTTTTATGCGGTAGATCAAAAAATGAATTCAATTGAAATGACCGATAAAGGTCGTGAATTTATTACCAAAAAAGGAGAAGATGCTGAGTTTTTTGTTATTCCAGATTTAGGGGAAGAAACTTCTAAAATCGAAGCAGACTATGCATCTATTGAGTCTGAACGAATTCAGCAAATAGAAACAAATGATGAATTTAGTGAAGAATACAAGAATAAAAAGATACAAGAAGCGAACTCGGAATTTATGCAAGAACGGGAACAGAAAACTTCGGAACTCCATAGACTATTTGCAGAGCGGGGAGATCGAATTCACACGGTGAATCAACTGTTAAAAGCATATACAAATTTTGAGCGTGAAGAAGAATATATAGTACAGAACGGTAAAGTACAGATTGTAGATGAGCATACTGGTCGTGTTTTATCTGGTCGTCGGTATTCCGATGGCTTGCATCAGGCCATTGAAGCTAAAGAGCAAGTAAAAGTAGAAGCTTCTACACAAACCTATGCAACTATTACTCTTCAAAATTACTTTCGAATGTATCATAAAATTTCTGGGATGACCGGTACAGCGGAAACGGAAGAAGGCGAATTTAATGAGATTTATGAGTTAGATGTGATGGTAATTCCGACCAATCAACCCATTGCAAGAGAAGATCATGAGGATTTAGTTTTTCGAACGAAAAGAGAGAAGTATAAGGCAATAATTAAGAAGATTAAAGAATTTCATACTAGCGGGCAACCTGTTTTGGTTGGCACCACAAGTGTGGATGTCTCAGAGTCGATGAGTCGTATGCTAAAGCAAGCGGGCATACCACACAACGTATTGAATGCCAAGCAGCATGCTAGAGAAAGTGATATCGTAAAGCAGGCGGGGCAGCTAGGGGCAGTTACTGTTGCGACCAATATGGCAGGTAGGGGTACTGATATTAAACTTGCCCCAGGGATAAAAGAAAAAGGTGGGCTAGCAATTTTAGGTACTGAACGCCACGAATCTAGGCGTATTGACTTGCAGTTGCGCGGGCGATCAGGACGTCAAGGAGACCCGGGGTTTTCACAATTCTACGTTTCTTTAGAAGATAAACTTATGGCATTATTCATGGGTGATCGCGTTGCAGGTGTCATGGACAAGCTAAGTTTTAAGGAAGGCGAAGTTATTACGCATCGTATGATAACTAAGACCTTAGAACGTGCCCAAGGAAAAGTTGAGCAAAATAACTTTAGCATTCGTAAGCGCCAATTAGAATATGATGATGTGCTTAATAATCAACGAAATGTGGTTTATGCTCGTCGTAAGCACGCCCTCTTAGGGGATCAATTGCGCACCGATTTATTGGGTATGCTGGAATCACTTGTAGAAGAATGGGTAGATGAACACGTGGCTATCAGTGACTATCAAGGCCTTTACGCTACAATACTCCGAAACCTTGCTGTAGATGTGCCTTTTGATGAGGATGAGTGGAGATCCATGGATGAAGATTCATTAGTCGATGTGATCATTCGCCAGGCACTAGAAGTGTACAAAAGGAAAGAGGAGATGATCAGTAAACCGCTATATGAAGTTATGAAGCGGATTAGCGCAACACAAGCAGATCGACGACCTGACAAGGTACAGGTTGTCTTCACCGATGGGTCTCGTCGAATGCGTGTAGTGGTTGGTGTCGAAGCGGCGCTACATAATGAAGGTAAGGAGGTGGTAAGAGCACTCGAGCGTTCTGCTGTACTATCTGTTATTGATGATAAATGGATGCAGCACTTGCGTGAATTAGATTCAGTAAAAGAAGGTATAGGGTTGCGTTCATTTGCCCAGAAAGATCCTTTGTTGGAGTATAAAAAAGAGGCCTTCAATATGTTTAAACAGCTCATAGAAATGATCAATCAAGAGGTTATTTCTTTGATTTGGAAATCGGTTCCAGAAGCACAGGCTTCACCGAATTCAGTGCAGCAGGCTCAACAGCAAAAATCATCATACGATACACAGCGCATGCAAACCCAACATGCCGATTCAACAGGAATGGGTCTACGAGTTCCTGCAGCATCCACCGTAGATCAGGTACAGCCCCCAAGGGGTCCGAATGTTAAAAGAAAACCAGTTGAAGTTGCCGTTGAACCTGGAAGGAATGATATTATTACTATACAGAATATGGCAACGGGTGCTTCAGAGAGTATGAAATGGAAATTTGCTAAGAAAAAAGTGGAGCAAGAAGGATGGGTCATTGTCGAACAATAACATAAACTAAAATGAAGGTATTAGGCATCGATATTGGTAGCTATGGTATTAAAGCTGCTGTTGTAGATACGGAAAAGGGAGAAATCATATCTGGGAAAAAATCAACCGACAAATTAGAAGATAGTCGCCCACATAAAATTATTTCAAAGGTGCATAAACTGGTCAAAAAATTTGAATGGCATGGACCTATTGGTTGCGCTTTTCCTGCCGCAATTCATAAGGGCCGAGTATTATCTATATCCCGTATAGATGCTGCTTGGATAGATGCAGATGCGGAACATTTATTTAGCGAAATTACTGGATGTTCAGTAAGCCTTATCAATGACGCCGACGCAACAGGTATGGCCGAAATGACCTTTGGAGTTGGAAAAGGGTTTCGAGGAACTGTTATAGTGCTGACAGTAGGAACAGGCATTGGATCCTCTATTTTCGTGAATAACATACTTGTACCAAATACAGAACTTGGCCTTATTGAGCTAAAAGGTATTAGTATAGAAGAACGAGCGTCGAATAGGGTAAGAAAAGAAGAGGGAATTCAGCGTAAAACATGGGCGAAACGGATTCAGTTTGCTTTACAATATTATGAAAAATTATTTCATCCAGAATTATTTATAATAGGGGGACAACTGAGTAAAAAAGCAGAAAAGACCTTTCCTTACATCAAAATAAGCACAAAATTTAAGGCTGCAGAATTTCAAAATAATGCTAGTATAGTAGGTGCGGCATATCATGCAGCATCACTTAGTACTCATTACCCACTGGATTAGTTCGGTTCCATAATACCAACAAAGGATTAAAGCAGCTACCACTTTAATTCCTATTGCTGCCATAAATCCCACAAATAAACCCCATGCAGCTTTTATAGCCTGATCCCGACCGTGACCACCTATTAATTCACCTAGAAAAGCACCCACTAAAGGTCCAATAATGAACCCTATAGGTGGAAATCCAATCCCAAAAATCATCCCAAGAAGGCTTCCCCAAAAACCATAGCAAGTTCCTCCTATTATTTGGCTAGTCCAAGCAGGTATAAAATTGTCGAGTATGGAGAATAAGACTATAGCCAATGTCCAACCC